>WUUC01118198.1_pt1 | contig 45701 bp, 71 predicted proteins | sample 6278441 | NCBI WGS metagenome assembly WUUC01 (sample SAMN13675441, study PRJNA597444) | soil metagenome | isolation source: soil | place: USA: Washington | collected 2017-10
AGATCGTGCAAGCCGCTGAAAACAGCCGATGTGAACCCGATGTGAACTCCACATCACAACGGCCAGCTAACGTACTGAAAACAGCCGATGTGATCCAGGGTTCACAACGGGGCCGATGTGAACAGGAGATCACAGCCGATGTGAACAGTAGGTCACATCGGATACAAAGGCTTAACGACCCCAAAGAAACGACCCCAGACTCTTTCCCGGAAAGCTGGCAGCGCTGGCCTCGGAGAGACCGGTCCTCGAAATCAAAAGCCAAAGAGGCCTGGACGAAAGCCGTCAAGGTCCACTCGACCGAGCGCGTGCGCTCCGCCTTCGATGCCTACTTGGCCAGTCCCGACGCGCTGAAGTCGAACGGCGAATACGTCCCGGCAATGGAGCGCTGGCTCCGCGACAAGCTCGACACCTGGATTGAGATCAGCGCTGGCAAACCGGCGGCAGTGATCGACTGGCCACGCCGCGAGCGCATCTACCGCGCCAATGGCGACTGGAACCCGACGTGGGGCCCGACCCCCGATGAACCCGGATACCTCGGCAAGCAGGAGAGCGCCGCATGAACGTGAGCATCAATCCGCACTGGGCGAAACTCAAAGCGCACGGCATCAAGCAGCTCGGCCATGACGGCTTCGCGGAGTTCTTGCGCTTCGCAGCGCAGAGCACGCGCAATCTCGGCCCCGACGGCATGAGCGACCATTTCGAGTTCAGCGCGAAGGTTATCGAGATGGAGGGCAAGCGCCATGCAGCGCCCTGAGGAAGTCCTGCAGCGCGCGCTCGTGCAGCACCTGCGCCTCCGCCTCGAACCGCCATGGATGTTCTGGGCCAACACAAACCAGCGCGGCACACGCAAAGCCTGGGAGCAGCAGATCCTCGTCTCGCTCGGCCTCAAGGCCGGCATCCCGGACTTGTTTGTGCTCGGTCCTGATCGCTTGCTGATCGGCATTGAGTGCAAAGCGCCGGCCACAAAGCTCAAGAGCGGCGCAAAATCGAAAGCCAAGCCACGCTTTACGGCTTCGCAGGAGGAGGTGCTTCCGCAGCTTGCAGCGCTTGGCGTGCCGACGATCGTTGCGCGCGACATTGACGACGCCATCGCTGCGCTTTCCTCGCTTGGGGCTAAGTTTCGGGGGCGCGTGAGATGAGCAAATGGACCGACGTAGAAATCGAAGTCCTCAAGGCGAATTACGCAACGAAGAGTTCGGCCATTATGAAGGAATTACTGCCCGGACGCTCGCGCTTTGCAATCATTGGCAAAGCTGATCGGCTGGGGCTTCCCGGCATTTCCGACGAGGAGCGCGTGCGTCGTATCCGCGAGGGCATCGAAAAGGGTGACCAGGCAACGCGCGCGCATCTTGGCGGCACGTATGATCCATGGAGGGGTGCATGAGCGCGTTACTCGAAAAAGACCGTCAGGCTCAGTGGGCGGAGAGAGCGGAGCAGGGCGCGCCGCGCCGCCAATACGAAACCCGATGGGTGATCGAAAAGATGCGGCCCTACATCGAGCCCCAGCACTACACGCTGGCCTATACGATCCGCGACCTCACGGCGCGCTCTCGCGGCTTACGCGTTGGCGTCACCGAGCGCGTGGACATGGGAAACGCGGCCGAGATCGCCGCGCTCTCCCGCCTCGACGCAGGGCGCAAGATCGCAGGCTATCGCGGCGCTGTCACGGCGCGTGTGGCTGGCGGGGCCAAGTGCTTCGACTGCATCGCTGACGAATACACGCTGGCCCAGACCATCACGGCCTGCGGCTACGCGGCGGGCTCGCATCGATCGGTGCGCCAGCTGGTGCAGCTCACGATGATGGCGGCTCAGGACTACGCTGACGCTTGCGAGGCAGAGATCAAACGCTGGAGGGCGATGTGAGCTGGATCAAAAAACACGTGCGCCCGATACCCCGACACGATCTCATCTCCTGGAATAACGAACTGCAGGGCTGGGACGGAAGCACGTTCGGGCCGCTCAACGTACTGAAGCCGCTTCCTGAGCCTAGCCCTCAGCGCGCCTCTTCATCGCTTTTGAATCCGTACGAGGGAATAAAATGGAAGCGCACTTGACCGCCTACCCGAATTCACGCATCAAAAAGGCAGAGTGATTTGGTGCGCCCAGGCTAACCCCTGCGGCGCGCTTCTCGTTTCTGGCGGCGGCTCTGGCCGGGCGACTCGATCTCCCCAGTTCCCCTTGACCCGCGTCGCACAGCGCACCTGCCGCCAGAATCCATATCAGCAACGCGTGACCACCGGGCGGAGCGTCCTTTCAGCGGCTCACCTGGGCGCGCCTCCCCGCGACACGCGTTGCTGAGCCGTTTCAACCAAAGGAGCAGACCCATGGCCGCAAAGAAGAAAATCGCTCGCAAGAGCGCGAAGAAAGCCAAGGTCGCCAAGTCACAGCCGAAGGGTCGCGGCAAATGAACCTGACGCTCCCCCAATCCATTGAGCGAACTAAGGACCTTTCTGGCGAGCTTAAGGCGGCCCGCACCTCGGTAGCCGAGTGCGCCGCTGACGTTGACGCCAAGGACCGCTTGGCTGAAATCGCCAGAAAGGCTCTGACGAACGCAGAAGGGCACGAGGCGCGCCTTTTGGCCGAGCGAGAAGAGCTTGCCGACCACATCGCAGCCCTCGTGCGCAAGACGGGCGAGTCGCTGGAGGGCTGGGCCGGCTGCCAGCAGGGCGTCCCCGACATCCACCCCGAAAACCGCACGTCCGTGTTCGGCGGCATCGACACAGCCGACGATCTGGCAGATCGCCTCATGGCCCGTTCCGAGGAACGCATGAACGGCGCGTTCAACGAGGCGACCAGCTAACATGGGCCACGCTCTAGGCGCTTTCATCGGCCTATTGCTGTTCCTTCTGGCCCTCCAAGCATTCGGGGCGCTGTGATGGTAAGGGCGGATTACATCGGCAAGCGCATCGTGGCCGAGCGCGACGGCTGGCGTTTGATTTGGTTGGTTGAGCGGGTGACGCCGCTCGGTATCATCGCGCGGCTGACTAGCGAGCAAGGCTTCAACGGGCTTGGCGAGTCGCGCCAGATTACGCCGCTTTCGTGGAAGCGTGGTGATCTGGAGCTTTTCACCGCCGACGAAATAGAGCCGCTTCGGGGTGTCGCCTGATGGGTGAGGTCGCCAAGTTCCGCCTAGCTGACGTTTCCGAAGACCTGAACGACCCCAAGACAGACAAGGGCCGGATAGCTGCTGGGATACGAGAAGGCCGCCGGCGCGAGAAGGAAGCGCAGGCGGTCGCGCTGGCCAAGCGTGAAGGCGAAGTCACCGGCATTCTCTCGGGCATCAAGAACGCTCACATCGATGAGCTAAACCGATCGGGCAGAATCGTATCACGAGCCGCACACAGGGACGGCCTGCTTCAAGGCATAGTCCTAGGCATGATCGCAGCGATCTGCGTAGGCCTTGCAACATGGACCGTATTGCGTGAAGTGGTGATTACAAACGTGAACGTCGCCCGCACGCCGATTGCATCGGTGCCAGTGCTTCGTGACGAAGGTAACAGCCCGGTAACGTATGAGCGCAATCCGCGTGAGCCGGACGACGCTCACTAAAATAGTGTAGGTTACTAAAAGTGACTGAGAAGAGAAAGCCGCCAAGAGCGGGCATGGGCCGACCCAAGGGGGCCAAGAACAAAACCACCACCGCGGTCAAAGAGATGGTGCTCACAGCGCTCAGCAACGTGGGCGGCATCGAGTATCTGGAGCGGCAGGCCGAGGACAACCCCACGGCGTTCATGACGCTGGTGGGCAAGGTGATCCCGCTGCAAGTGGCCGGCGACGAAGAGAACCCGGTTCGCATCGTCACACGGATAGAGCTTGTCGGCCCGGACGGCTGATGACGGCACCCTAAAGATCAAGGTTCCGCCAAAGCTTATCCCGGTCTTCACGGCCAAGGGTAAGCGGGTTCGCGGAGCCAAGGGCGGGCGCGGATCAGGGAAGACCAGAACGTTCGCCAAGATGGCGGCTGTTCAGGGCGCTAGGTTCGCGGCCGAGGGCAAGCGGGGCATCATCGTATGCGCTCGTGAGTTCATGAACTCGCTAGACGATTCTTCGTTCGCGGAAGTGAAGGAGGCGATCGAGAGCGACGAGTGGCTAAGCTCTCAGTACGATATAGGCACAAACTACATACGGACCCGATGCAAGAGCGTCGAGTTTGTGTTCTGCGGGCTTCGACACAACCTAGCGAGCATCAAATCTAAAGCGCTCATCCTGCTCTTATGGGTGGATGAAGCGGAGCGGGTTAGCGAGCAGGCTTGGGCTATCGTGTTCCCAACCGTTCGCTATGAGGACTTAGACTACACGGCTGAGATCTGGGTCACCTGGAACCCAGAGCGTAAAGGCAGCGCGACCGATAAGCGGTTCGGGATGCCGCGAGAGCTTCAAGACGATGACATGATCATCGTTGAGATAAACTGGGAGGATAACCCTTGGTTTCCCCAGGTTCTCGAAAAGGACCGCCAGCGCGACCTACGTGACCGCCCAGACCAATACGATCACATCTGGGGTGGCGCATACGCTACAGCGGCCATCGGCGCTTACTACGCGGCGAGCCTGCTGCTGGCGAAGACAGAGAAGCGCATCATCCGGGTGGCGCGCGATCCGCTCATGTCGATCCGAACGCACCACGATATCGGCGGCAAGGGTGCAAAGGCAGACGCTTACTCGATCTGGGTCAGTCAGTGGATTGGCCGCGAGATACGCGTGCTGGATCACTACACGGCCGTAGGGCAATCGCTCGGCATGCACGTCTCATGGCTCAAGGCCAGGGGATACGAGGGCGCTGAGATCATCTTGCCGCACGACGGCGACAACAACGGCGGGCCGTCAGACACATGGGCCGACGCTTGGCGAGGCGCGCAGTTCAAAAGCGTTAAGGTCATACCAAACCAAGGGCCTGGCGCTGCGATGTTCAGGATCGAACAAGCCAGGCGCTGGTTTCCGCGCATGGTGTTCGATGAAGAGAGAACGGCCGAGGGCCGCATTAGTTTGGGCATGTACGCCCCTAAGATTAGCAAAGAGACAGGCGCAGACCTTGGACCTAACCATGACGTTTACTCGCACGATGCGGACAGTTTCGGCCTGATGGCTTGCGATTACAAAGAGCCCAAGATTGGCGGCCTCATTGAAGCGCCGCGCCCAAAATTCGGGACCATGGCCTAAGTGGCTCTAGCCTACGACGCTCCCAGCGAGGAGCAGCTAAGCGAAGAACAAGCCAAGCTCGCACGAGAAGAAAAGCTCGTGCTGATGCTGAAGGCGGAAGAGGAGGACGCGCTAGGCTACGCGCAGACTGAGGTATCGGAGCAGCAATCGGAAGCGCTGCGCCGGTATTACGGCGAGAAGTACGGCGATGAGGAAGAGGGCCGCTCCCAGGTCACGACACGCGAAGTGTTCGAGACGATCGAATGGACGCGCCCAGACCTGATGCGGGTGTTCGGCTCTGGCGGCAACGTGGTGGCGCTGGAGGAAACAAATCCCGAGGACGCCAAGTATTCCAAGGACGCGGCAGATTATCTCCAATGGATGTTCTGGCAGGACAACCCAGGCTTTGAGTTGCTGGACAATTTCGCGTTCGACGGGATGCTGCACCGGCGCGGCTACATCGCCTGTTACTGGTGCGATTATGAATACCGCGCGCCGCAAGCGCTGAGTGGCCTCAACATTATGCAGGTCCAGCAGCTTATGGCCGACCCTCAGGTTGAGATCGTCGCCCAGGATTTCAACGAAGAGAGCGAGGCCGGCGGCATTAGCTTGATCGTGCGCCGGTTAAAGTCGCCGGCGCGCGCCGTGATCGAGAGCATAGCGCCAGAGGACATGCGTCTCAGCGGACGTGCGGTCAGCTTGGACAAGGCGCGCTACGTGGGCCGCGTCATTCGCATGCTCCGCGGCGAGATCGTCCGCAAATGGCCAGAGAAGGCCATGGAGGTCACGCAATGGTCGGGTGGCCGCGGCGGCCAGGCAGGCCAAGTGATGCGCGCCGAAGAGGTCCGCGCCGAGCGCTTTCAAGACAGCACCGTAAACTGGCACGACACGGCGGATGCGTCGGCCGAGGAGATGGAGGTGCTGGAGGAATATCTGCGGGTGGACCTCAACGACGACGGTTATCCAGAGATGATTCGCAGCTACCGGCTCGGCGACATTGTGCTGGAGGAGAGCGAGGTTGAGGAAAACCCGTTCGCAAGCTGGACGCCGATCCGCATCCCGCACCGGTTCATGGGGCTTAGCGTCCATGACACGACGGCGGAGATGCAGCGAATCAACACGGTGCTGATGCGTGCTGGCTTGGACGCGGTGTACCAGAGCGTTGTGAACCGTGAGTTCTTCGACCGGGGTAAGATCGAGGCGGACGGCGCGATCAACAGCACCTACGCCGGCGTTAAAGTCGGCGTGGACGGCAATCCGCACGATGCTGTTTTGCAGGTGTCGGGCGGCGTTGACACGGCACAAGTGGCATGGACGGCGCTGGAGATGACGCGCCGCATGATGGAGGATCGTACTGGAGCGACGCGCCAGACCCGCGGGCTCGACGCCGACAAGCTGAGCAAGGACCATTCGGGTGTGGCGCTGGATAAGCTCCAGCTCAACGCGGATGCGCGCAAAGAGATGACGGCGCGCAACATGGCCAACGGCCTTGGCGACTTTTTCTCCAAGCTTTATCGGCTTGTGTGTCGCAACCAGAACGAAGCGCGCCAGGCGAAAGTCGGCGGCAAGTGGTGTCAGTTCGATCCGCGCACCTGGAACAGCGATTTGCGGGTCAGCATCTATTCGGGTGGCATGAACCGTGAGCGCACGCTGGTGGGCCTGCAACTCATCGCCCAAGAGCAGGACAAGATTTTCGAGGCGCTTGGCCCCGGCAATCCGATCGTGACAGTGAAGAACCGCTACAACTTCCAAGAGGCCCTGTGCCGCGAGGTTGGGTATAAATCGGCGGATCAATTCTTCACCGAAGTCCCAGACGTGCCCGAGACGGGGCCTGACGGTCAGCCCGTCATGGATCAAGAGACCGGCCAGCCGAAGACGAAGCCGTGGGCGCCGGAGCCGCAGCCCGACCCGGCCATGGCGAAGGTGCAGGCCGATACGCAGGCCAAACAGGCCGAGATGCAGTTGAAGGCCCAAGAGACGCAAGCGACGCTGAAGCTTAAGACCGACGAGACGCAAGCCAACCTCCAGCTTCAGGACAAGAAGGATAGCGCCGCGCTGGCGCAGCAGGCGGAGAAAGCCGCGCTTGATCTTCAGCTAGCTCGCGAGAAAGCGGCGGCGGAGATGGACTTGGCCAACCGCAAGGCTGAGGCTGAGGTGGAACTCGCCTGGGCCAAGTTCAACGCAGAGATAGAGCTAGCCCGCGAGAAGATGCGGGCCGAGCAGGAACTAGCGCGCATGCAGATCGCGGCGCAGCGTGAACAGCACACCGAAGCGACCGACGCCAAGCGCGACATGCATTCCGAGAAGGTCAGCGCCGACGCCAAGATCAGCAAGAACCGCGAAGGCGGATCGCTGAGTGAGTGATCGCATCGCGGACCTGAGCGCCAAGCTGGCGCGCATCGCTGACGCACGGCATTTGTTGCAGACCGACCTATGGTCAGCGGCATGGTTAGAACTTGAGCAAGAGCTGCTGGAGCGGCTGCTCAAATGTGGGCCTGAGGACGAGATTGCCCGCTGGAAGCTGCAAATGGCCATCGAGGCTGTGCGGCGCATCAAGCGGATAATCGAGAACGCAGGCGCTGGAGAGGCCAGTGTCGTCAAAGAACTGGACATCCTGGAGGGGCGCAAGATCGCCCCGATAGCGTAGGGTACCAATGGAACCTGGAATGCAAGCAGGGGATGATCCGTCACTTGACGGCGCAGTCGCGGCCATCACGGCCAAGCTGCGCGGTGGAGCGATGGAGGAAAAGCCCGACACGCGGGAGAACCGTGAAGATCGCGACGATTTGGAGCAGCAAGGGACGAACGACTTAGACGAGTCGGACGCCCGCGCCCGCCAGAGCGGCGACGAGGAAGGCGAGAGCCAAGAAGCGGAAGCAACGACCGAGGGCGCCGAGAAGGCCGAGGACGACGCGGACGCATTCATCGAGCTGCCGCCGGCAGAGGAAGGCGGGACGCCTGAGCGTATCCCGCTGACCGAAGCCACTGAGGCAGTGAAGCAATTACGCCAGATGAATGGGGATATTGCGACGGCCGTCATCCGGGCCGAGGAAGAAGCGTACCAAAAGCACGACCAGATCACGCAGGCTCTCAATAGCACGTTAGAGCAGGTGGCCAACCAGGCGAGGGTAGCGTTGCAGATGATGCACGCTTACGCGCCGCCGCCGCCTGATCCTGTATTGCTGGACGAAAACAGCGGCTATTATGACCCGGCCTACTATCACAAGTCGAAGATCCAGTACGACAGCTTCGTTGCGCACTACAACAAAGTGAACGGCACACTGAAGCAAGCCGAACAGGGTCTAGGCGCGGTAGGCGGCCAGCAGAACACCGAGTACGAGCGGCGAGAGATCGACCGCACGGCGCGGTTCATTCCCGAGTTCAAGGACGAGAAAACGCGCGCGACGCGCAAGTCTGAGATTTTGGAAACGCTGGGCAAGACGTTCGGAGTTACGCAGCAAGAGTTGGATGAGATCGTGGACCACAAAGCGTGGCGCATGATGGATCGTCTGGACCGAACGCTGCGGGCCGAAAAGAAGGCGCCCGAGGTCAAAAAGCACCTGCAAGAGACCAAGCCCAAGATCGTCAACGGGCGTGCAAGCACGGTACGCGATTCACAGACCGGACAGTTCGTTTCCAAGGCTCGTCAAGAGCACGCGAAAACGGGCACGGAAGAGTCGTTCGCAAGATTACTCATGAGGTCTGGCGCTCTCAAAAACTTCTGAGGACGCCACAATGGTTACGACCACATATCAGACCTACCGCCAGGTAGGCATTCGAGAAGACCTTTCTAACGAAATCTCCGACATCTCGCCGGAAGAAACGCCGGCTTTCACCATGATCCAGCGGGGCAAGCCCTGCCGGAACACGATGCCGGAATGGCAGATCGACGCGCTCGCTGCGGCGAACGGCGCAAACAAGGCGGTTGAAGGCGCCGACGCGGCCTACCTGACCGCATCGCCGACGACGAGAGTTCGCAACTACACGCAGATCAGCACCAAGGCGATCATCGTGTCCGGCACTGCTGATGCGGTCGATACGGCTGGCCGTGAAGAAGAAGAGGCCTACCAGATCGCCAAGCGAGGCCGTGAGATGAAGCGCGACATGGAAGCTATGATTACCGGCAACAATGCGTCTGTGGCCGGCGGTTCAGCGACGGCGCGCGTTTCTGCCGGCATGGAAGCGTGGCTCACCACGAACTCCGTGTACGGCGGCACGGCGGGCGCAACGGACGGCGCCAACGGCGGCTATACGGCCGCTGGCACAGTGACGGCGGCGACGGATGGCTCATCGTCCAACCTGCGCACCATCACTGAGGCGATGCTGAAGTCGGTCCTGGGGCTGTGCTGGACGGCAGGCGGTCAGCCGACAATGGTGATCGTCGGCGCCTACAGTAAGCGCAAGATCAGCGCCTTCAGCGGCATCACCACGAAGTACAGCGATTTTGGCAACAACCCGGCATCGTCGGGCTCGTTGGCGATCATCGCTGCTGCGGACATCTACCTGCACGATTTCGGTAAGGTGAAGATCGTTCCCGATCGCTTTAGCCGCGCGCGCACGGCCTTGGTGCTGGATACGAACTATTGGTCGCTGCGCTACCTGCGACCGATGAAGGTTGAAGCGCTCGCAAAGACCGGCGACGCGACCAAGAAGCAGCTTCTGTGCGAATGGACGCTGCAATCGAAGAACCAAGCGGCGAGCGCCAAGATTGCCGATCTCGTCGCTGCATAAGACCAACCAACGACCTGGGGCGGGGCTTAACGGCCTCGCCCCATTTTTGGAGACGACATGCTTTTAGACATCGACCCTTTGACCGGCGCGATCGAGACGATGCATTACGATCACAGCACCAAGGGGCTTGTGATTACGCGCACTGAGAACGTGGACGCGATCATTGACGCTAACGCAGCAAGCTTCAACGATAGCGGCCAGGGCTGGCGCGGCGACGACGACGATTTCTGGCATGTGGCGCGGGTTCCGCTGACCATGCTGTTTGCCTGGATGCACGAGTTCAACGGGCCGCGCTCGCCAGACGCACGCATCAAAGACCCATTTTGCCCGCACGAAGAGTGGGACAAGTGGATGTGGGCCAAGCTGAACTCCAGCGACTTCCGCAAGCTGAAGACGGCGCCGGTCAATGTCTGAGTTCGACAAGCTGGTCACGTTCGCCCAGCGCGCATCGGAGCAGGGCGATACGCTCCAAGCCATGACCGGCGCAGACGAGATTTTACGCCGCGATCCATCGCACGTGGACGCCATGTTCATTGCCGGAACGGCGCTGCTGCTTTCCGGTAAAGAGGGCCTAGCGGCGCTAGTGCTGAATGCGGCCCGTTGCGCGACGAAAGACCCGGCCAAGCTCGGGCCGATCTGGGATAATATCGGCTGTGCGCTGCAAGAATATCAGCCCGCGGAATCGTACAAGGCGTTCCGCAAGGCGCTGGAGTACGGCGAAGGCCGCGGCACGTATGACAATATCTGCAACGTGGCGAGCCAGATTGGCTTACACGAGGAAGCGCTGGAGTACGCCAACAAGTCCACACAGATAAACCCGGCGCACAATAAGAGCTTTGCACTGATGCACCTTGGCCGTTGGGCTGAGGGCTGGGCGGAGTTCTCCAAATGCGCTGGAACGTCTGTACGGCCACGCACGGAGCGCGACTACGGACTGCCGCGCTGGGACGGCAAGCGGCCGGGCAAGGTCATCATTCATGGCGAGCAGGGCGTCGGCGATGAGATCATGTTCATGTCGATGTGTCCGTCTGACTTCGACGGCGTGATTGAATGCAACCCGCGTAACGAAACGCTGTTTGCGCGGAGCTTTCCGAAGGCTAAGGTGTACGGGACGCTGCTTCTCGGCGCGCTTGAATGGCCTATCGCTGAAAAGGCCGACTGGCATTTAGAGATGGGAGGGCTTGGTGAAGTCTACGCGCCGAAACCTTTTGCTCGGAGCGGCTTCCTTGCCGCTGATGCCGCTCGCTGCGCCATGTGGGACGCCTGGCTGGGTGAATGTGTACGCCCATCCTCTCGTTTCCAGACCGTTCGAGGGGAATATCCACGCGACATTCTCAGCGGCGATGGCGGCAGCGAAACAAGAACTGAGCGACGAACCGCAAACGCAATTACTCCGGATCGAGCCCCGCCACGCGTAGGCATCGCCTGGACCGGTGGAACCTGGTCCACAGGACGCGGCAAGCGATCCGTCCCGTTCGACCTCATAGCCAAGAAGCTCTTCGACCAGCACGGCGATGTAACTTTCGTGAACCTCGAATACGAGGACCGCAAAGACGATCTGGCGGCCTATCCGCAAGTCCTCAATCCGCACTGGGCGACCAAGAAGGGCGCCGACCTAGACGACCTCGCGGCGCTGGTTTCCTCGCTCGATCTGGTCATCACGGCTACACAGAGCGTGGTGGACCTCTGCGGCGCGCTTGGCGTGCCGGTATGGGTCATGGTCGATGAACACCCGCAATGGCGCTACGCGCTGAAAGCCGGCGAGGACCGCATGTGGTTCTACGAGTCAGCGCGGCTGTTTCGGCAGAAAGTGGCCGATGGAGGCCGTTGGGAGCGGGTGATGAACAACGTCACCACGGCGCTACATCAGATGAAGATGGCGAAAGCGGCATGAAGTGGCCGATGGAGGCGAACGAGACGACCTGTGGGCCGGGCTCGACGTTGGTTGCGACCCGCGCCGTGCGTGAATGGCTTCCTGGCGCTCTGGAGCGCCTTGGCGTCAAGCGTCTGTTGGATGCTCCGTGCGGCGACCGCAACTGGATCAGGCTCGTGGATATGCCGTGCGCTTATGTCGGCGTCGATCACGAGCCGTCACACGTCGAGATCGCCGCGAGCTACGGCGCCGATGTGCGGTTCTTGGATATTTGCACCGACGAACTGCCCGCGTGCGATGCGATTCTGTCGCGAGACTTCATCCAGCATCTGAGCATGGCGGACGCGAACCGAGCCTTGGCGAACATGCGCCAGACCGGCGCGAAATGGATCATTGCTACGTGTCACGGCAAGGCGAGCGCTGATTGTGAGTCCGGGGCGTTCCGGTTCATCAACCATCGCGCCGAATGGGGCGCGCCGATCGATTACGTTGAAGACGGCAAAGAGGGCCGCATCCTGGGAGTATGGCCGCTTTGATCCACAAGAAGGCTGAGGTGAAGGACGCAAAGCTGGGCGAGGGCTGCCATGTCTGGCAGTTCGCGTCCGTGGTTCGCGGCGCTGTGCTGGGCGATAACGTGACGGTGGCGTCCTGCGCCATCGTGGACGGCGCGCACGTCGGCGCCGATTCCATCATCTGCCACGGGGCAAGCGTTCATCCCGGCGTTCACATTGGCCGGGGCGTGTTCGTTGGGCCGGGAACGACGATCTGCAACGATAGCTGGCCTCGCACGCACAAACGCGGCTGGGCCACGCCAGAGCGCCCGGTGGTGGTGATCCGCGACGGTGCGAGCATTGGCGCGAACTGTGTGGTGCTTCCGGGCGTCACCATCGGCGAGGGCGCCATGATCGCGGCTGGAACGACTGTGAGCCGCGATGTGGACCCGCATTGCCTGCTAGGGCCGTCTGGTGCGCAAGGACCGATCGGCCGCGACGACGAGAAGGTGCGGATGCGCTACCCTGGCGTGAAGGTCCGCGCAGCGTGATAAATATCGCCTGCGCCTTCTGGGATGCGAACCGTCTCTCCAAGCAATTCAGCCGCCACTACACCGAGGCCGACGTGTGCGCGCTTTACCGGGGCTTCAAGAAGCATTTGAACGTGCCGTTCCGCTTCATCTGCTGGAGCGAGAAAGAGCGCGATTATGCCGAGCCTGCAATCGAGCAGCGCAAGCTTGCGGCGGAGACGCCGACCTACGGGGCGCTGACGCAATGCTATGAGCTGAACGAGCCGACCATCATGGTGGGTCTCGACACGGTGATCGTTGGCAACCTGGACCACATCGCGGCGTATTGCCTGGGCGCTCAAAAGCCAGCGGTGCCGATGGACCCGTTCAAGCCGGAAACGGTCTGTAACGGCGTCTCGCTCGTGCCGGGCGGCAATGACTGGCTCTGGACCGAATACCAGGGCCAAAACGACATGGACTGGATTCGAGATAGCTGGAAGGCGGGACGCATCGTTGCGTTTGACGCGCTCTTTCCGAACCAGATTGTGAGCTACAAGCGCTCCATCCGTGCGGATGGCCTAAGCGAAGAGACCCGCATCGTCTATTTCCACGGCGAGCACAAAATGCATGAATTGCCGCAGGTCGGCTGGATCGCAAAGCACTGGGATTATCGCCCCGAAGATGCGCGCCGCGTTCGCGATGCGGCGCTGGAGAAGACCTTTGCCGTCCACACCGGCTTTGCGGGCTCCTAGATGGCGCTAACGACGTTCCTGGAGCTTCAGACCTTCATTGCCGACATGGCCTGGGGCGAAGTCACGGCCGCCCAGATCAAGGCGAACTTCTTACCCCAAGCTCAGGCGCGGATGTACCGCGGCGATGGGCTGGACATTCAGCCGCTCCGCATCAGTCAGATGGTGGACAGCGCAACGGTCATACCAGCCGCCGGCGGCATGGTGACGATTTCGTCAGCGATTAGCGCAACGTGGCTGGAGTTTATCGAGATCGTGCCGAACATGGCCGGGGCGGTATCGCTGAACTATGTGGCGCCGTGGGATTTCCGCAAGGAAGCCGACGCTATCGCCAACACGGTCGGACCGCAGAATATCTACACCATCGAGGGCGATGTGCTTTACGCCGCGCCTGCTGCGGTGAACGGGCTGAAGGCTAAATGGTACGAGAAGTTCACCGCATTAAGCGCTGACGCGGACACCGATTGGATACTGGCGAACGCGCCGCACGTTTATATCAACGGCTGCATGATGGAGATCATGGCGTATCTCCAGGACGGCCGCGAAGGCGAGTTCCGCGCCAAGTTCGCGGCATCGATCAAGGCTCTAAATCTGAATGACCAGCGCGCGCGGTCGTCTGGGTCGGTTAAGGTCGCGCGGCCCAGGAGAGTTGTTTGAGCGTCATGGAAGCGCCGGCCAAGCCGATCTTTGGCCCGATCACGGTAGAGGACATGCGCCGTAATGAGGAGCTTATCCCAACCGTGCTCCCGCTCGTGCGTGAGGCCTGCAAACTGTCCAAGGGCCGCTTTAACGAGAATGAAGTGTTCGACGGCCTGATCGCGGGCAGCTTCAAGCTTTGGGGCATACTCCGCCCTCCGGCCACGCTGGAAGCAATCATCGTCACACAATCGGCCAAGGGCGTGTTCGAGGTGTTGGTGCTTGGGCCTGAGTTTGAGGATGCGCTGGCGTTCCTGCCAATGCTGACAGGTGAGGCGCGCAGCTCGCAATGTGAGCGCATGCGGATCACGGGGCCAAAGTTCTGGCGGCGTGAGTTCTTGCCGGACTTCGACATGGTGGCATGCGTGTTTGAGAAGGCGCTTGTCGCTCATTAAGATTGAGCTGCCTCCGGGCATGCTGCAGGTCGGGACAGCCTATCAGCGTGTGGGCCGCTGGATTTTAGGTAACCTTACACGCTCACGCAATGACGGCGGCGTGTATGCTCGCGAGCCTATCGGAGGCTGGGCGGCGCGCACATTTGCGGCGATGACTGGCAAGCCCCGTGCGGCTCTCGCTTGGGTCGATAACGACAATCTGCGCTGGCATGCATACGGGACGAACTCAAATCTCTACGCACTGACGCAGACCAGCGACACGCCGGTTGACATCACGCCGGTAGGCTTCACGCCCGGCGACGCTGACGCCACCAGCGGCGCAGGCTACGGCATCGGCCCTTACGGCGAGGGTGCTTACGGCACGCCCCGTATTGATAACGCCAGCTACCAAGAAGCCGGTATGTGGACGCTGGACACGTTCGGCGAGGCGCTGGTCGGTATTCTGGCCGATGACGCGAAAGCGTATTCGTGGACCCCGCCGGATACGGGCGTTCCGGCGGCTGTGATTACGAATGCGCCAACCGGATCGGCGCTCGTGGTGACGCCAGAGCGCTTCTTGATGATCCTTGGCGCCGACGGCGATAACCGGAAAGTCCAGTGGGCCGATCAGGAAACCCTAACGACATGGACGCCAACGACCACGAACCAGGCCGGCGATATAACGCTGCAAAGCCACGGCAAGCTCATGTGCGGCAAGCGCATTCGGGGCGCGACGCTTTTGTTTACGGACGCAGAGGCGTTCGCGGCGACATATCAGGGCCTGCCGTACGTTTACGGATTCGAGCGCGTGGGCGAAAATTGCGGCATCATCTCCAGGGGCGCGGCGATCGCAGTCGATACGCGTTGCTTCTGGATGGGGAATGGGCGCTTCTATGCTTATGACGGCGCGACGCGAGAGCTGAACTGCGACGTGGCCGAGGGCGTGTTCAATGATCTCAACACCACGCAGAAGTCAAAGATCACGAGCTATCACGATCCGAAATTCTCTGAGGTATGGTGGTTCTATCCATCAGGCTCCAGCACTGAAATCGACCGCGCCGTTGTGTTCAATTACGAGGGTGGATTTTGGGACGTTCACAGCGACTTTGCCCGCCTCTGCGCCATCCCGCGCGGGGTGTTTAATAACCCAATCATGGCCGACACAGACGGCTATGTGTACGACCACGAAACCGGATCAAGCTATGGCGGCGATACGCCTTACGTTGAGAGCGGGCCTTATGAGCTTGGCGAAGGGGATCAAATTCTTCGCGCTCGTCGTCTGATTGCTGACGAGCAAACATCGGGCGATGTGAGCGTATCGTTCAAGGTCCGAGACTGGCCGAACGACACCGAGACGACATTCGGCCCGTACACGATCGACAACCCAACCAGCATCCGCTTTGCAGCGCGTCAGGCGCGCTTAGTGGTCACTGGCGTTGCATCTACGGCCTGGCGCTGGGGTATTCCCCGCGTTGACGTGGTGACAGGAGGCAAGAGGCTATGAAGATTGACGTTGAAAAGATGCGCGCCGCTGGGCTCTCAGTTGAGCTTGTCGATGGGGGCGCGATGGTTGCTACGCGGCAAATGACGCAGCCGCAGTTTGTGCCAATGGTAGGCGACGATCTGCAATTGGCATTAGCGCGCAGTTCGCTTCACCGCGCAATCAATGCGGCGCTCGGCGGCGCTAACCCCAAGGTCCCCGGCGACGGAGCGATCTAATGCCATCTAACGCAATGAAGATCAGCCAGCTCATTCACCAGCTAGAGGGCCTGCGCGGCTTTCACGGTGACCTGGACGTGGTGATGCCCGTCCCGGTCGATAACGTGATTGTCGCGATCGATGGGCGCAATGTGAGCGTTCAAGGCGAAGTGTTGGGGCAAACGCTTCCCCAGCCTGTTCTCGTGATCGGCATGTGGGTGGACGAAGCGGGCCGCCTACGCAACACGCCGGGCGCAAAGTACGCTGCGACGGCGGATGACGGCGCTTGGAACTATAACCGCTCTGAAGCCCCTGAAGACACCGACCTCCAGGTCTGGAAGCGCTACGGCGGCGAGGACATCGGCAAGCGAGTGAGTGAGGCATGGTTTGTGCGGGAGGGCGCCGACGCATGGCCGCCGCGCCCCATTGAGATTATCCCGGCTGGCATCCTGGGCTGGCGCGCGGAATGAAAAAGACAGCGCCGGCAGCCTACGACCAGCGTTTCATGCAAGAGCTTTTGAACGACCTGAACGCCGAGCTGGCGGCCCGCTACGCCAAGCGCGTCAACATCGTTCTGGACCCACAAACGCGCATCGAGTTCACCAGCCCGAACGGCACACGCTATGGGCTAACGGTGAGCAACGCCGGCGCGGCGGTGTGGACGCCGCTATGACCTACGAGGATGCGTTGTCGCTGCTCGCGGAAGCGCTGGCCGACCCGCGCCCGATCACAACGGTAGCGGACCTCGACCTTGAACTGCGCACATCGCCGGCGGCAACGCTTTGGACCGGTGAGCGCTCAGTCGTTTTCCTTCGCATCGAAGATTGCGAAAATGGCGAGCGTGTTCTCAACGCCGCTCCCGCCGCAGGCGACTTGCGCGAAATTCTCGAACACGGAACAGCGGACGTAGAGACCTACGCACGCGAAACCGGATGCACGCAAATCCTGATCCAAGCGGGCCGCGAAGGCTGGGAGAAGGCGCTTAAGCCGTACGGCTACGAACAAGTAGCGATCATTCTACGCAAGGTCTTGGACTAGATGGGCTTCTCCGGCAGTAAGCAAAAAACCAGTAGCACAAGCAAAGGCACGGCGACGACGACCCCGCAAGCGCCGTCATGGCTTGAGGGGCCGGCGTCAAACTATTTCGGCCAGATCGGCAATCTGCTCAGCCAAAATCCGCAAGGGGTGTCAAATCCGGCGTCGCAATTGCAGACCCAAGCCTTTTCGGGCTCAGCGGGCATGGGCGGCTTCAACCAAGCGCTCTCGGACGCCATGGGCGGCACGCGCGGGCTGATGAATTTCCAGCCGGGAAGCGTGCAAGCGGGCCAACTCGCCGACGCCGACCTCAATCCGTATATGAACCCATATACGCAGAACGTGATCGACACGTCACTGAACGATCTTGACCGCTTCCGGCAAGGCGCGATCTCTGGCAATCAGGCATCGGCGACGCGCTCAGGCGCTTACGGCGGCTCACGACATGGCGTCGCCGATGCGGAGACCAATAGAGGCTTTTTAGATCAAGCTGGCTCGTTGGTCGCAAACCTCCGCAACACCGGCTTTCAGAACGCGCAGCAGGGGGCGATGTTCGACATCAATAACCGGATGGGCGCCGATCAGTTCAACGTCAACGCAGGCCTTCAAGGCGCGCAATTCCGCGGCAACATGGCAAACCAGCTTGGTCAACAAGGCATGGCGCAAGACGCCAACAGCCGCGCCACGATCGATCAGCAGGCAACGCTTGGCGCACAACAGCGCGACATCGCCAATCAGAACGATCCGACACAGATGCGTATCCAGCAACTCTCGCAGATCGCGCAATTGCTCGGCATCAACCCGAGCGCCTTCATTGGCCAGAATATCAACAGCACCGGCACGCAGACAGGGACGCAAACCAGCACGCCGGGGTTCATGGACATTCTCGGCCCCATCCTTCAGGCGGGGGGCACGATAGCCGCGTCAGATCGGCGCCTGAAACGCGAGATCGTCGCGCTGAACGAAAGCATCAACGGCACGCCGCTTTATGAGTTCTCGTATCTGTGGGATGAGCCTGGCGTTCGCCACGTTGGGGTCATGGCGCAAGAAGCGCCAGCGCACGCGGTTATTCACCATCCATCAGGCTACCTGATGGTGGATTATGGCAAACTCTGATGGCCCTGTTTGGACGCCGCACGGCGGCGAACATGCGGCCCACCATCCCGCTCATGGATGAGCTTCAAAGCGCCGCGCCAAAGCAAGGCGGAACCGAACGGGTCACGAGCGGAGGTCCGTTCCGCACCATGTTTGGCCGAAAAAACCTCCCCCGCACGCTTCAGATTCTCGGCGCTGGCCTGCAAGACATCAACGGCCAAGGCCACCTTGCGGCGTTCCAGGACAATGAAGCAGAGCAGCAGCGCTTACAGGCGGCGGAGATGGCGCAGAGTCGCCAAACCAAATTGCAGGACGAACAGCGCAACCAATTTGAGCAGGTGATCGCCTCTCTGCCGCCGGAGCAACAGCGCCTCGCTCGCCTCGATCCAGAAGGCTTTGTGCGCGGGTTGCTGCGCCAGCAGGGGGAAAGCGAATGGCAGACCAATGGCACGCAGCCGTATCGCATCGGTCCTGACGGGCGCGTCGTCATGGGCTCGGGAACGATTCCGCACCGCCCGCGCGCGCCTCTTATCCAGTACGGCACGCCCGGCGATGCTGAAGATTGGGAGTACGGCGATTGACAGACGCCTATGATGTCGGCCAAAGCCGCCGCCCCGTTACGCGCGAACCTTACCGCGGCCGCTATCGCACGAACCGGCAAACCGGCGAGCGGCAAGTCTGGAACGGCACAACCTACGTTCCCGAGACCGCGGCATCGCTTGCGCCGGAAGCGCAGCAACTCATCGAGCGCGAACGCACCGAATTAGACCGCGACAATCTTTCGGTGCGAATCGGCGATCAGTTCTTGGAACTCAATTCGCGGCAGCCAACCGGAGCGCTTTGGCATGGTAACCTGCCGTTCCAGAATGGTCAGCCGATCACGGTGGGCGATCCTGAGCTGCAAGCGATGGTGAATCTCCAGAACCGGTACGTGCGCTCGCAGATCAGAGAAGGCACATCAGGCGCCGGCAACACTGGCCCAGAACAACAGCGCATTGAGCGCAGCGGCCCAAGCATTAGCAACAGCGGCCCAGCCAACAGAACGGCAGTGCTCAACCTTCGTATCGATCGCGATCTACGCGCCCGGCGCCTCTCGGCGCTTGAGCAGTGGTCACGTGATCCACAGAACCGGGGTCCAGAAGGGTTTGAACAATGGTGGGTGCAGAACGAACCCCGCTTCCGGGCAGACATCAGGCGGGGCTATGAGACCACGAATGGCCCGGTGGCGGGCCAAGCTGACCGCTTCGGGCGGCAGCAGCCTAACCCATACGGTAGCGCTGCCGGCGCCATCGCGGGCCGCAGGGGTCGCGAATTAGAGCGCCCGCCGGCGCGCCCGCAAGGAGTGCCGCCAGAGGCGGTCTGGAACCCGCAGACCCGTAGATGGCGGCGTCCCTGATGGAATGGGACGAGTACGGCAACCCGGTTCCGCCGACACGCCAACAGGCGCCTTTTGCCCTTAGCGAGGAATGGGACGAAAGCGGCAACGCAGTTCCGCCCGGCGGTGTAGCAAACCACCCCCCCCCAGCACATGGCCCCCCGGCGGGCTATACCGACTTCCACGGCGGCGTGAACACGTTTTTGAGTGGAGCAACGCTTGGGGCGAGTGACGAGCTTGGCGGCTTTACCGGCGGCGTCGTGGGCGCCGCGGACGCGCTCGCCAACGGCGAGGATCCAGGGCAGGCGTACATCGACCAGTATCGCGCTTACACAGATCAGTCGCGAGAGTTTCAGAATGAGTTCACGCGCCGCCAGCCCTGGCTTAGCCCGTTGGTCCGTGGGACCGGCGGGGCGCTCCCGGCTGTAGCCACGTTGGGCCGTTTAGGCCCGGCCCAAGCAGGAGAGGCGCTAGCACCGCAAGCCGCGGCGAGAGGCGGCGTCGGCGGCCTTGCGCAACGGTCGGCGCAGGCGGGGTCTGTAGGCTCGATCTACGGCTACGGCGCCGGTTTTGCCAGCGCCGATGGCGACCTCAGCGAGCGCATGCTTGCGGGCAACGAAGGCGGCGGAACGGGCGCAGTAGTAGGCGGCTTGCTTCCGCCCGCCCTAGCGACGGCGAACCAGTTTAACCGGAGCATCGGGCGCCCCGCTTGGGAGATGGCGACGGACGCGATGCGCAGGCTCCCCGTCGCCAATCCTAACGCCATCGGCGCGATGGGCGGCAATATCCGTCCAAGCCGCACGCCTCCGCCGCCGCGAGAGCCGCGTTTTGATCCCGCGACCGGAACAGCGATAGAGCGCTTGGCGAACCGCTCACGGCAGACGCCGGCGCAGATTCGCTCTCGGTTGGGTGAGTATCGTCTGAACCCGCAAGGGCAGGTGCTTGTGGACGTATTCGATCAGCCGGGCGTTCAAACGTTGCGCTCAATGACGCAAAGCCCTGGACAGACTGGGCAGCGTGCGGCTGAGGTTGCGCGTCAAAGATTTACGGAAGCGCCGGAACGTATTCTGACAGAACTGAACCGGAGAATGGCCGTGGCCGAAACACCGGAGCAGGCGATGGCGTCCTTGCGTTCACAATATGAGCGGGTGAGCGCAGAGAACTATCGGCCGATTTTCGAGCGCCGCATCTCCCAAGGTCAGCGCGACGGACTTGAGCGTGTATTGAGCGACTACCGAACTGACCCGGTTTACATCAGCGCACGAGGCACCGCCGAACGCATATTTGCGCGAGATCGCGCCAACGGCACAGTGACGGGTGAGCTAGACGACAATTTCCCGCGCTTTGCCCACTACGTTAAAATGGGCCTGGACGATGCTGTGTCCGGCGCTCCGGTGGGGTCGCGCGGATTGCAGGCAACAGAAATGCGCGGCGTGTACGCCATGCGCCAGCGCATTTTACGGGCTATTGATGAAAACGTTCCAGGCTACGCGCAAGCGCGCGCCGAGTGGGGTGGGCTCGTTGAAGCCGAAGAGGCGCTCGCTCAGGGTTCAACCATGCTCAACATGGGCAGCAGAGCTGTCCGCGAGCAGATGACCGCCATGTCGCCATTCGCGCGGTATCACGCCCGCGTCGGCTTCGCTAATGCTGTCGCAACCCGCATCGGCCTTCGCGGCAGCGTTAACGGCAATCGCAACGTTGCGGAGGTGCTCGGCTCACCTGAGATGCAAGCACGTGTCCGCGCTATGTTCGACGACCCGGCAGAAGCAGCGGCGTTCCTCGACACGCTCAATCAGCAAAACATGCTGATGCGCAACGCTCAACAATGGAGCGGCGGATCGTCCACGGCGTCAAATCTCTCGCATGCCGACGACAACACAGCGCTAGAGACCGGTATCGATTTCGCCTCCGGCCGCCGCGTATCCGCTGTCAATCGCATCCGCAACACCGTGAGCGGCGGCATGCAGGAACGAACCAACAATCGCGTTGGCGAAGCACTTTTGCAGCGCGTCGATACGGATTCTGGCTTTGCCTCGGCCGTCGTTCGAGAGCTTCAGCGCCGTGAAGCCGAGCGCTTGGCCCAAGCCCAAGCCGGGCGCGCCGGCGCAGCGGGCTCCGGGTCGCAGCAGGGAGACCGCCGCTAGTGCCGCGTGGTATCTTCGGCCGCCGCCGGACGCCAAAAACAGCCGCCGATTATTTCAATGCGCCTAATCGCTCGCCGCAGTTGCGTGGCCGCATTGGAACCGGTTACGCGGACGCGGCCCCAATGCCGCCATCATGGGCCGAACGTCCTAGCTTTGAGCCCTTGCCGACCCCGCCAAGCGACGCGCCGGTTTTTCCTTTTCCCATGGCGCTCCAGCAATCCGCTCCGGTCGTCGCGGCGCCCATGCCGCAGGCAGCGCGGGCGCGCGTTTTAAACCCGAGCAGCCCTGGCGCGTACGCCAATTTCGCTGACTTCGCCAACACGACGATGGGCCTGGCCGTGCCGGGCCAAGCCGACGTGGTGCAGCACCAAGAACCGCTCCGGGGCTTTGCCATTCCGGGCTCCGCGCAAACGACGCCGGAGGCCGAGCAAGAAGCACAATGGGCGCGCGAAGCGCTGGGCCGGGCGCGCGCCATGAACGGCATCGAACGCGCCGTCACCAACGGCGACCCGACCGGCATTCGCGGGCGCTTTCGTGAAGACCTCGACTCAATCCGCGGGCATCGCGATGAAATGCTGGCGCGCGCGGATGAATACGAACGCAGGCGCGATGAACTCGACAATCCGCCGCGTCGCAGGACGTTATGGGCGACCTCCCGGCGTCGTTAGCTTACGCGCGCCACATGGCGCTGCGAAACCGCCCCGCGTGGCAAGATACGCCAGAGAACACGCGCCGACGGCCGCGCCCGATCCCGCCGCAACTGACACCGCCTGCATGGCAGACGACGCCAGAAGCAACGCAACCGTACCGGTCGCCCGCACAAGCGCTGAGCGATCCGAACACGGTCCCGTATGAGCCCCGCGAGACGCCTTCACAGCGTCAAACGCGCATGGACATGGACCGGCTCACCGAGCGCGCGGCAGGCGGAAACACCGGCTACGCGGAGCGCGACCAAGTGCGAGAGTTCGGTGATGCCTTGATGGAGGCGACTGGCGCACCGTCATGGGCGCGCGGCGTCGAGCATCTACAGTACAACCACCCCGGCGAAGCGATCCCTGAGTTTCTGATGGGCGCGCTCCAGACCGGCTCTCTGGCGACGCTGCACTATGGGGCTGGGTCGCGCGTGCCGCCGCGCTGGGCGATGCGACCGCCGGGATTGCCGCCTGAGCAGCCGTTCGACATGGCGGGACTGGGCCGCACCGTAAGCAGAGGGCTTGACGACGCCGATTCTGCATTTTTCGCCCAAGCACGTAACGGACCCGACGCGGGACCAGCGCAGGGGGACGGCTATCGCATCGATGAACGCGGAAACTTGACCCACACCCGCCCTGATGGACCGCCTTCGCGGCTCTATCACGGCACGACCGCAGATGTTGACGAATTTGCGCCGGGATCACACTTCGGCACCGCTGAAGCAGCGAACAGACGCCTAGCCGACAACGCACCCAACGCCGAAGGCGCTCGCGTGTACGGCGTTGATGCGCCGCAAGGCAATTACGTTCGTGTGACCGATGCGGGCGAGGCGTGGAACAACGCCGACTATTGGCTGGAGATGGCTCGCAATCGCTCGCCGCGAAATGACGCAGAGGCGCGCTTATTCAGCGCCATTCGTCGCGATGAAGGCATACAAGGACTTCGCGACGAAGCGCTCTACGCACGCTTAGACCAGCACTTCCGCGACAACGGCTTTTCTGGCGCGATCTACGTAAACAGATGGGAGGGAGGCGAGTCGGTTTTCCTTCCGGGTCGATTAAGTCCCCGCACTGCGCCTAACGCAGACCCGCCCCGACCAAGACCGCCCAGAAGGCCAACACAATGACCGAACACCCGGCTCCGCAAGGAGCTTTTTTTATGTGCGCTGGAGCAACGTAATTGGCTGACGCATCAACGACACGCTACCAGCTTATCAAGCCCGAAGTCGGCGCATCGGCTGACACATGGGGCGGCAAGTGGAACCAGAACGCAGACGATACCGACGCTCTGCTTGGCGCAATCACCACGACCGGCGCAGCCAATGCGTACGCACTCACAACCGGGCTCTCGCTTGCGGCGTACGTCACGGGCCAATCGTTCGAGATCATCGCTAATTTCTCGAACTCAGGCCCCGTCACGATTGACGTGGACGCCATCGGCGCGAAAGCGATCACCAAGAACGGCGCATCGGCGCTCGCCACCGGCGACATTGTTTCCGGCAATATTTACCGCATCTCCTACGATGGCACACAGTTCCAGCTTGTCGGCACGACTGGCACGGGTGTTTACCAACCCCTAGACGCAACCCTAACCGCGCTTGCGATGCTGTCCTGGTCATCGGGCAATTCGCTAATTCAGTTCACGGCGGCCGACACGATCTCGCTGACGCTTACGCCTAGCGTGTCTAGCGTCACCGCAAGCCAGGGCGCGGCGGCGGCGACGCCATCAGGAACGTTTGTAAACACGACGGATAACGCGGCGGTTCGCGCGCTTCGCATTGAGGGCGACCGCGCGACGCCTGGCGCAAACGATTATGTGTACGCTTCGTTCTATCTGTCGAACTCGTCAGGAACGCAGACAGAGTTTGGTCGCATCGCAGTCACAGCGCCGTCAGTAACAGCGTCTTCCGAAACTGGCGACATGCGGTTCTGGACGATGAACGGCGGCTCTATGGCCGTGCGCATGGCGCTGAGCGCGACGTACTTTACGCCACTGAGCAATGATGCGCTAACGCTTGGCTTAGGAACGCTGGCGTGGGCCGATCTCTTCCTTGCTTCTGGCGGCGTCATCAACTGGGCGAACGGCAATTTCACGCTAACGCATTCTGCGGGCCTACTAAGTGCGTCGGGACCCGTTCAGGCGCGCGTACCGCTCTCCAGCGAAACCGGGACGCCAACGGTGGCGAGCGCGAACAAAAAACAGGCGCTCGCGGGCGGTGCAACACTCAATGCCGCAACGTTCGCGGCGGACGATTTCATCCTCTTTGATCCGGGCGCATCGAACCGCACGATCACACGCGGCTCTGGCGTTACCATGTACGTCAACGGCACGGACAGCGCCACCGCGACGCTTGCGGCAAATCAGATGGGCGCGGCGCACTGGCGCTCCGCCTCGGTGGTCGTCCTGACGGGCGCGTTCAGCTAATGTTTGCCGGCATCATCGGCGTGACCGGCGCCGGGCGGCTTACGCTTTCGGGCCTGTTGACCACAACGTCAGCGTCAAGCCCGGTCACGTCAGCCACGCGGACCATAACCGGCGCGGGCGCGCTACGCTTCGACAGCATCGTATCTGCCGGCGGCGGCCCCGAGTATCAGCTTAACGGCGGCGCGTGGACTACAATCGTACAGGGTGCGCCGATTACTGTAGTTGGCAGCGACACCATAGCGGTTCGCGCATCGCTACTCGTCGCGGCGCAAACCGCTACCTTCACGCTCCGCAATCACGCCAGCGGAGCGCTGATTGAGGACGTGGTTCTCACAAGGTCCTGATGCAAATGGCGCGAACGCGATCTCAACGAATGCCCTTTGCACGCACACGTCATACGCATTCGGAGCGTAGTTCAACCAACTCCCATCGGCCGGAAGGGTATCTTTGACTGACATCGGCAGCACAATAAGCGCATTCTGGGGCGTGGCAAGCTGATGCCTCTCACGCGATTTACCGACGGCTATAAAGAGTTTAACGACGCCGAATATGTAGAGGACGCAAGCGTGGCCGGCGGCATCGTTCTGACGATGCCAAAGTACCAATGGCGCAACACGTTTAGCGTGGACTATCGCGGCTCCAGGGAAGCGGGCCAGCCCTGGAAAACCGAATACTTCTGTGAACCGGATACGGTCCTGCTGATCGAGGACGAGAACGCGGCCCAGGGCTGTTATCTGCCTTATCTTGCGCGCGTTGACGACCTCTGGGCGAACGCATCGCAGGCGCGTGCGGCGGCGAGATTTGCGCCGGGTATGGGCGCAATCAGTGCGCTACTGCCGGTGACAACACCGCTCGAAACGCCGCTCGTGGACATGACCGAGATGGACATTCTACGCGCTGGCAGCGGGCGGGTGGAAACGCAGATCACGATTAAGAACTGCGACTCAGGCGCGAAGCGGACTACCTACGTTTATCAAGACGCCGCCTACATGTGGTTTCCAGACGGCAATCAAGTCACCGTTGAGACGATGCGCTTGCAGGCGACGCCACAGGGCTATATTCGCGACGTGAACTTAGAGAGCGCTGGGCCGACTGTTGGTTGGCAATTCGCCGGCACATTCTCGCGCGCGCGCGGCATTGTCTCGGGGCTGTTGTCGTTCGAGCCTTCAGATATTCTGGGGGTATCAGCGCACTACATTGGCATCAGCGGCGCAGCGAACGTGAGCTACTTTACGCCGACGCCAGGCTATCGGCGTGCGGATGTTCCGGCGGCCGGTTTGGGCGGAGCGTTCGGGCCAACGAGTTTGAAGAACCGCTTCGTTGCGATGGACTTTGGCACGCTTCAGCCGGGGCAATCGCAGACGCGTGTTTTCTACCGGATTATGACCGTGCTGCCGGAGGAGCAGCGTAACGAGCAGGGCATCCATGACTGGGTGCGTTTGAAGGTGATGCAGCATTATGGACTTGTCTGAAAGCCAAGCAGAGGCGAACCGTATCCTACGTGATGCGGGGTGGACCCCGATCCCTAATCCGGTGTGGAAGGGCGGCTATGCCGTCGAAACGTTCGTTGGCGGCCTCGCGCCCGATGGGCTTACCCAGTACGTGAAAAATTGGGCGCAGATCAAGGCGGGCGATCCGCTTTACAGCGCTGACACGCCAGACGAGCCGCACGAGGCGGCGCAATGGCTGGTGGATCGCTACGCGCCCGTTGCCGCTAAAGAATCGTCGCCGGAAGAGCCCATCACTTACGTGCTTGCACCCGTAAGCGAAGAGGGGGAGAGTCTGGGGGATGAACGAGAAACCGAAAATGGCGATTACCCTGAAGGAGTTTCAGGAGAGATACGAGATACCGTTTTCCGAGAGGAATCCGGTCCCAGAAGTGATGCACCAGACGACGGGCGAAATGTTGCTGTCGGAAATGGAAGCGAGCTACCGGAAGCAGCTTTCGACGCCGACTTCACCATCGAAGACCTCGGAGCAGAAGACGAGCTAGCAGAGGTCGAAGGCGCCGACACGTTCGCAGAGCTTCCCGCGCCTGATCCAGAAGACTTCGCACCGGAGGAGCTTGCCGACGAGCAAGCGCCGCAGGACCGGTTTATCGGCCTGGACGATTTGGACCGGCGCCGTTCGCTCCGCATCGGCGACACGATCCGCCACGCCAATACGCTCATGCCCGCCTGGAGCGATGTAGATCAAGCAAGGCTTGGCACGCTGCGCAACTTCGCCATGGGCGTCAGCGAGGGCCGTTGGAACGATGACCCGGCGCAGAAGGTCGAACTGGACGCGCTGGAAACCACGCTGCGGCGCATCAACGAAATCAAAGAAGCCAGAGACCAAAAGGTTGTCTTCCTGGAGCGCGCCGACCGCGCCGGGGTGGAAGGCTTTGTGGTCGAAGAGGGCTGGCCGTGACCCAGCCACAGGGCGCGTTCCGCCGCGCGCCACGCCCGCTTATCGGCTGGCTATGGCTCCTGGTCGGGCTCGCATCGTTCGGCTTCTTGGTTCTGCTCTCCATTCCGATGCTGCGCGCCGTGAACCGATGGGCCGACGGCGAGCCGGTTGACTGGGTAGGCTTTGCCGCCGTGGCGTCCGTCGCCGCCGGCGCTATGGGCCAGCTTATCGGCCAAGGCATGCAATGGGCCAGGGACCGCCGGATTCAGTCCGTTGAAGAAATGCGCGCCGGGGTCGCGCCGCCGCCCCCTTTCGGCCCATCGCCGCCATTTGCGGCGCCATCTCCAGAGCCTTCGCCAACAGACGAAGGCGGCCTCATCAACAACGGAGCGCTAGACCAGCAATGACCCTCATGGACCGCGCGCGCACCCTCTTGGCGCGCTTCCAGCGCAAGCCCGGCTGGCCCGATCCGCCAAAAGACGAGACCCACGCCAACTATCGCCGCCAATACGAAACGCTGCTCCCAACGCTGAAGCACCTGCCGCGCGGCGATTCCTACGAGGAGCGGCAAGCCTATCTCTTCCTCGCCGAAATCCTGATCGGCCTCCACAATTACGGCGACGACCCGATCATGCCGCCTGGCGTGCGTAGGATCGTTGAGCGCGTCCAGGCCGAAGAACTGCCGCCAGTTCTGGTCCCGCGCCAGAATGCCCGCCTGGCACGCTTCGTGGGGCCGCTGGCTGGCATTCAGATGTGGGTTGGCGTTGGAGCGCTCGCGCTCTTCCTTGGCGTCCTGGGCTGGTGGCGCGTTGAGGTCGCCATGTTGAAGGGCGCCAGGGACCACGCCTGCACTCGCCATGAACTTCAAGGCGAGACAACGCGCCGGCCGTGCGTGGATCTGGCGAATGTGAACCGAAACCTAACCGTCCGCACTGTCGAGCGCGACAACGCCCAGGCGGCATTGGTGGGCGCCCGCCGTTCGGCCACGGCATCACGCGAGGCCGCGCTTGCGGCTGACCGGCGAGCGGCTGAGTCCGCCGCTAGAGAAAGGAGACGTAATCGTGAAATTCGCCAAGTGGATGCTGGTGGGCCTCCTCCCGATTGGGAGCGGAGCCTGCGCGACGATGAGTCCGTTCAACCGGGAGCAGCCGCTGCCGGTGGTGGTGACACAATCGGTGGTAATCGCCCCTGAGTGCGGGGCTGCTCCGGTGGAGCCCGAGCCGGTTGATCAGCAAGCGCTCCCGGAACTGCCTGCGGTCCGTGATTGGCTCACAGCGACGGCGCCGCAATGGGCGGTTCGTGCGCAAAGGGCAGAACTGGCCGGCCTTCAGCTTCAAGGCGAGCGCGATGCAGAGCGCAACGCGCGAGTGACCAACGCTGCGCGGCAAACGACATGCGCAGCCTGGGCGAACGGACAAGATCAATAAAAACGGCTGAGGGGCTAAATGGGCGAACCCATGGATGAACGCTACGCGACTTTCCGCGAGCACGCCGAACTGCGTGAGCGCACCGCAACGCTGGAGGAGACCGTGCGCCAAGTCGGCCCGTCGCTCAACCGCATCGAGACTATGATCGTGGCGCAGAAAACCTCGCCACAGCCTCCACAAGAAACCGCAGCGGCGCTCGCGCTTCACCGCGCTCTCGACGCCTTCGACAAGAAGGGCGGAACGGGCGTCGGCACAATGATCCTAATCGGCTTTGCCATGTTCGGCGTGGGCGTTGCCTGCTTCCTGATCGGCAAGGTGTTTTTCTGAGGTAGGCATGCTGAAATTCGTAAACGACGCAAAGTTGCGCGCCGGTTCAATCCTGCGCGAATGGAAGGAAAAGCGGGAGGAGGCGAAGGCCGAGAAGCAGGCAAAAGCCGTCATGAACTCAGAGCACGGTCATGGCCGCTTTTTCCTGCTTCACGTTCCGGCCGCCGCCACGATCTGCGCGGCAGTGGTTGAGTGGTATTGGGCCATGCTGTTCTGCGTCGAGGCGACGGGCCATCTTGCGATGGACTGGATGACCTCGACCGGCTCCGACGTGGCAGCCTCCGGCGCGTGGCATTTCACGCTCGACGTTCAGAGCATGGCTGTTCTCGTAGGCCTCATTGCGGCGACAATTCCAATTGTCATGCTCTCGATGGTCTGGCTCCCGGTGCAGTTCTCCATGCGCGGCTCTGGCCGCTGGCGGCGCGGGACCGTGATCTTCGTCGGCATCATGGCGAACATTCTTGTCATCGTCTCCGGCACGGTGGTTATGAACCACAACCGGCAGACGCAAGTCCGCGAAGCGCTGGCGGTCGAGCAGCAGGCGACGCAGAACCGTGGCGCGATTCAAGCGCAGATCGACGCGGTAAACGGCGATCTGGAGCGGCTGAGCGATCGGCGCATCAATAACGAGTATGCCGCCAACGCGGCCAATGTCGGCGCCGATGCCTACCGGCGTCAGTATATGTCGCCAGAAGCGCTTGCACGCTCCCCGGTGGAGCGGCGTGACATCATCGTGCGGGCGCTGGGTGCGGCGGAGCGCGCCGACACGCTGCGGGCTGAACGCACGGCGCTGATTGGTCAACTGGCCGCAGCGCCCACGCAAGCAGAGGTGGCGCCGAACGTGGAGGACGGCGTAGGGCGCGAGCTGAACGCCTTTGCGCGCTATGTGGAGGTGTGGCGCCCGCCCTTCGTGGCGACCATCTGCACGTTGATTGGCATTTTTGGCGCTTGGTGGGTGTTAGCGCTCATGCAGGGGCTGAACCCGCGGGACGTGCTGCGTAGCGGCTGGGCCGATGAAGGCCACAGGATAGAAGACTTGCGCGAACAGGAGGCGGTTGCGCCGCAGCCGATGAAGCCCGCGCGCGAGGTCGTCACCGACGCCGAAACCGGCGAAGAACTGATGCGCGTTCGTGAGAGCAAACCACGTGACTACTGGCGCAAGGTCAAAAAGGGCAAGCCCACACGCGTCAATGTTGATCCCGACATTCCGCCCGACGAAACCGGCGTTGCTCAAGATGGCGGTGGCCGCACGGCAGTAACGCTTGGTGGGGAGATGGAACTAGCCGAGTCCGTGGACAGCGAAGATGATCAGCGCGACCAGGCCGCATCCGGCAATGATGCCCCCGAGGCTGATGCTGAAACTAAAGCGGACGAAACCGTCATTGTCGTTGTTCAACCCGAACCCTCCGAAGCAGCAATAGGGCTGCAAGACCTCTCCGAAGAACTACCCGTCTTTGAAGACGAGCCTAACACAGACCTAGAACCGGCGCTTGCCGATCTTGCCGTTGAAACGCCAGACCAGGGCGAACAGCACAACGACGCCGCCGAGCCAAATCAAGATAGCGAGCATGGCGAACCTCGCGAAGAGCCGGAAACCGATCCGGCAAAACTCATAGCCGCAGAATAGGAGCGCGTAATGAAACTAGAACTACAGCAAATCATCAATGGCCTCATGTTCGGCTTGGGCGGCGGCCTTGGTTACGCACTGTTTCAAATGATCGCCGCTAAGTTCTAGGCGTCTCATCCTGTCCGGGCTGCGCTCTCGATAGGAACGCTCCGAGCGCGCGAAACTGCGCTACGGTTATCATCGTGCTAGCGCCAGCGCCCATGTAGGTAAGTACGGGTTGGTCATCCGTAAGTGGCGCGTCGCCATCGACGGAGCGCCCAGCCTCCACAAAGGCGAGCCACGCACCGAACGGAGTCATAGTCGCCTTCGCTTCTTCCAGTTCTCTTGTAAGAAGTTCGTTCTCGTCGTTGTTTGCGCGCAGCGCCGCGAGGTCATCTTCGTGTTCTCTTGTAAGAGAGGCGAGAGCGTCGGCGGCTTCGCGAAGTAACGAGAACCGTTCGACCAATGGCGCGCCTTCGGAGTTGGCGTGTTCGGCCGCTTCGGCACGACCTCGCAAGCGCTTCTCAAGGTCAGCATAATCCGTCACGGCGTGTTCTCTCCCTGAGTTGTTGCCGGGCGCACGACACGCATTGAGATGTTCGGTTCAAGTCGCCACGCACGCCAAGGGCGCCAAGGCCAACTAAGCCAGCGCTCCCGCATTGTCCGACGCACCTTCCGCCAAGGATTGATGTAGAGATCGGCGGCGTTCACGATTGTCACGTTGTCCGTCATTCGTTTTCCCCGGACTGTTCCTTGAGAGGGCGCAGTTCGGCGCGGATGGTCATGGTCATGTCCATGATGCTCTTTTCCCAAACGAGATCGCAGCGCTCCGGCGGCTCCGTGAGAAGGCCCTCGTAGAACTTCACGCTGTGGCCCGGCGCGTCCCGCGCTATGGCCCAGATGATATGTTTGAGGTCGCGAATTTCTCGCTGCGCTCGTTCAAGTAATTCTTGCTGCACATCGAAATCCCAGTCGGTGCATTCGCGGCCGAGCTTTTCTTCTAGACGGTTTGTCATGCATCCTCCGAGGGTGTGACGTTATCCGGGTCATCTTCTGCCGAGATTCGACGCAGAGTTTCTTCGCGCTGCCGACGCCGATAAAGGTCGGTCGTCATCGCGGTGAGGTCGCGATAGAGGCCCGCGATAGCGCCGGGATTGTGGTCAGACCATTCGTCGTCCGTAACGCGCGCGACAGTCTCCTCAATGCGCTTTTCGTATTTGGCGCAGGCGGCTTCCAGCTTTTCGATCATGCTCATGCCTTGGTCCTTTGCTTTGCGGTGTCTTCACGCTGAAGTCTTGCGGCGGTGGCGACGTTGGCCGCGCCGAAAACGCCAACGACCCGCAGCCCGATGCTGCGAAGATAATTACGGTACGCCGCCTATTATGTAGTTCGCACCACAAGCGATGTAACTGCATGATATTGCTGGTCTGATTTGCCAAAACCAGCAATCCAAAAGCGGAAGCGTTACGAAAGAAAAATCCAGAAATCGTCAGTTTGTGGGATGAAATAGGCTAGTTTTCCTGCCCGAAGCTTGACTCTATTGGCGCGTGTGCGCGCGCGACCTTTCGAGCGACGCCGATGCGATGTCGGAACTCGCTCGAATGCTTGTCGAGTGGGGCAATAGCGATGAGCTAGCGCGCGAAGCGGCGCCTCGCATCACCCGTTGGTTTCTGGATCGTCAGGCTTCTTTTGAGGCAAGCCCTCAATCGTGCCCCACGTCATGCGATCACCGGACACTTTCTTGAGAACCTCGGTATCAATCGGAACGGGCTTTCCAGGGTCGCGGAGCTCCACGAACTTTGAGACTATGTTCGGCCACGGATTGTCGGACGGAAAGTTGTAGATGAAGGCGCTTAGAGTGGCGATTTTGTCGGCAACGCCGTTGATGGTCTCCACCGTCACAGGCCATGCGCGCCCGCCAGGGTTCTTGTGCGTATGGACATCAAGTGCGTCTTTGTTCGTTTCATTCCACTCAATCAGCCCATGGAGGAGTCGGTGGCGCTCGCCTTGGATGCTGCCGACGCGATCAAGCAGATCCATTAGACGTTCGCGATCCGGGTCATTCAGCATGGCGCGTGCGACAAGCGACTTTAGATCACGATGCCGCTTTCGGAAGCTATCGGAGTCGGCGTCAGCGGACAGAGGTTCATCCAAAGCTGCCGCCATATGCTTTGCGAGTTCGCGCAATAGGTTTTCGAGAAAACCCCAGTGCGCGGCGACGCGCCCGAGAGCGATTAACTCCGCGTCTCGTAACTCAAGATTGACGCGCCACTGTCCGTCATCTTCCGGCTTCAATCCTTTCACTTGAGCGATGTAACTACGCATGACCAGAGACCCCAAAGACGATCAATACAGCGAAGAAGAAACGAAGCGGCGCGCGGAGGAAGCGCTGCGCGGTGCGTTCAAGACCCCGCCAATTCATGAAAAGAAAGAGGCGCGGGAGCCGAAGCCCCCGCGCAAAGAGTGATGGATCGCGTCGAAGCGGAATTGCGTCGCCTTCGTGAGCGCTTGACCAATCATCCGCATCCTTACGAGCACGGCGCACTGTACGCCGCGCAGCAAGCGCTCGAATGGGTGTTGCGACCAGAGATGGCTGCGGCTCCGCATGATGCGATTATCGGAACACAATCTCAGGCAGCGAGTAGAGATTGTTGTCAAAGAGGCCGTCTGGAATCGTCCGAAGAAACAGGCGTCCAGCGCTCGACCGCATGACCTCAAGATAAGCGATGTCCATCGGCGTTGTGCCGCTCTGAACGTAGTATTGATTTCCTCCGGGGCGGAGCATGTCGTTGATAACGTCATCAATGAGCGATGGACCAAACCAAGGTCCTTGAAGCATGTCGATGCGTCGATCCAAATCGCCGCGATCTCGGCGAATGTGCGTCACTAAGTATGCAGTCATAGAAGTCCGTTCTCCAACTGGACTCCTTGACTGTGAGGCACGGCGCAGCGGATAAAATCCGAGTCAATGACCGGTGGTTCGAAGTAGGAGTCCAATCCCTTCGAGTCTCGAAATGGGGCGGGCCTTCTTGCCGGTCGGCTCGCCCCGAATCGCTCACATCAAGCCTGAAGATTCAACAACAGGGAGTCCACCCCCGTTGCCGCCACTTGATGGAGTCCGCAGTCACCGATTTCTTGATTGGTTAGTCGTCCTCGAACAGGTCCTTTGACGTGTTCGGATCAGTCGCCGGCGAAAGCTTGCCGAAACGTTTTTGCAGGATCTGACGGACCTTGGCGGCGCGCTTACGCTTGAACGTGTTGTTCGGCGCCGTCAGTCCGCCGATAGGTCAGGCGCTTGCCTTCCGCGCCAACGAGAGCGGCGTCAGCGCGCGCTTGATCGCTCCAACCGAGCTTGATGCGGTGATTGAAGCGGAATTCGAATTCGCCAACGTAGCGGTGCAGGTGCTTTTCAGCGCAGTGCTGATAAACGCCGGTCATGCCTTTTTTGAACACGCCGAAGAACGCCTCCGCCGTGTTGTTGTGAACGTCGCCGCGCGCATATTCGCCAGCCTTGTGCTTCACGGTTTCATGCGAAGCGAAAGACTTGCCGAGTGCGGGGTAGAGATTGCTCTCGTCCGTGTGCAAGCGTGAGCGGCGGTCAACGTGTTCGTCCAGTAACTTCGCGACGGTTTTCTTCGTGGCTTCTGCAACGTGGAAAACGCGGGCTTGGCCGCCACGTTCTACGAGCGCGATGATTGCGCGCTTGTTCGCAACGCCAGCGCCACGCTTCACGAACGGACGGCCGCTCGTGGTCATGGTCATCGGGTTTTCGACTTTGCCGAAATAGGTTTCGTCGGCTTCCACGATTTGGCCGGGGCCGCCGATCGGACCTGACAGCAGGCCGCCGTTCGCCATCGCGAGGCGGATGCGGTGCGCCAAGAACCAAGCGCTCTTGTAAGTGATATCCAGCGTGCGGTGGAGCTGGTGCGCGCTCATGCCCTTCTTGGAGGAGGCCATGAGATAGAACGCCATCAGCCAGACGTTCAGCTTGATGTGGCTGGATTCCATGACCGTCCCGGTCATGACGGTGAAGTCCTTGCGGCATTCCTTTTGGCCGCAGCGGTAGCGGCCTTCACGCTTGGTGGGGTAATCGCTCCCGACCGAACCGCACTTGCCGCAGACGCGGACGCCGTTCGGCCAACGCAGCGCTTCGATGTAAGCGCGGGCGGCGGCTTCGGTCTTGAACTGGGGGGCGTCGAATTTCATAGCGGTAATTTAGTCATTCAGACGTGTGGCGTCAAGTATATAATTGGGGTTCGCTTTCACTCATAGCATTCCGCAGTCGCATCGCGATGGATGCGGCCGTAGGCAACGTGCCAAGCGTGTCGGGATCGATGCGTTGGTCTATTTCGTCCAAGTAGTTCGCAGCCACAGTGGCCACGCGGCGAAGTTCTTCATCCATCACGCATCCTCCGAGGACTGGTCCGTCGCAGGGCCATATCCGATCTCCGCGAGTAGCGCGCCAAGCTCGCCCATTTGGAGCGTCATCAGCGTGCGCTTGTCGTCGCGGCGTTTCAGTTCGGATTTCAGCCTCTCGATTAGCGCGGGGTGCATGTAGATCACGCCGTTAATCTCAAGCGCCTTGCGCATGGGGCGGTGAAGATACTGCACGCGCTGCCGATGGCCGCGCTTCATCCGACGCCGCGCACGAGCATGTGAGCGCACTTGTGACCAATCCTCGTATGGCTCAGTCAGGTGCGCGGCGGGCGCGATCCTCAGGCCGGAGATTGAAGTCGGGCCTAGGCTTATGCCGCCTCCGAACAAATTATTCATGTTTCGGATTGCTCCTGTTTCGGGAGCAGTGCGAGCGTCTCTATCGCGATGCGCCGCGCGTTATCGATCACGTTAGTGGCGTGCTGAAGTCGATCGGTGCTGAACTCACCTTTGCCGCCAGCAATGTCATTGAGAGCGGTTCGGATCGTCAGGGCCTGCAGCGGCGTCAACCAGCCGGCGTCGTAGCAAACCTGCTCTGCTTCGGTCATTTCGTCTTGCGGAATGTAAATCATACGGATTGCGCCTTCTGGAGGAAGTTGACGACCGCGCGGATCGCTAGTTCTGCTCCGCGCTTCGTGATGCCCATGTTCACGGGACACTCGGCGTTCATCCCGCTCTGCACCGCCGCTTGCAGCGCCTCATCTAGCGGGTTCAGTCGCTCGATGTGTGCGTGCAGGTCACGAACTAGATTGCGGAGCCCTTCGACATGGGCACGATCCGGGCGCCAATGCGGATTGCTCAATAATTCAGTGAAGCGCTCGACGCGGCCCGGAATGGTGCTTAGTTCATTTTCTCTCACGTCGAACCCTTTCCGTCATGGACGTTTGCAACGTCGTTCGCGGCAGCGGACATGGCCTGCCGGCGCGCATGCTCGGCGCGGATGTCATCCGCCATAGATCGCTCAAAGGCGGTCATGCCGAATTTCTCAATCGTGGCGATTTCATCGAGCGTCGCCTCGATCTCTGCATCGCTGTAGCGCTCAAAGCGCTTCGCCAACGCGCCCGCCTCCATCATCTTCATGAGACTTGCTCCTCCTGACCGTTGGTAGCCGATGCGCTCACCCATCTCTTACTCCTCTTTCGGTGCTGGGGCGGGGGAGGCGGCGGCTTGCACCATGGCGTTCCAGACCGTGCTTGCGTATGGCCACGCTGGCGTTCCCGAACGCTCCGGGTCTTCCTCAATCTGATATTTGATGTTGGCGTTTCCGGCTTCCAGCATCGCATCGTTCGCGAAGCGCGGAACGGCGACTAGACCGCGATTTTCCAGCCACTCGTGAATGTCGCACACCAGCACGTGCTTGCCGCCAACGTTCGCGTACTCCGTCATACGTCCTCTCCGGGTTGAGCCTGTGCTGGGACCATTCCAGCGAGGATGGCTTTCGCTCGCTCAAGCCGCTCCGCAAGGCGATCGCGATGCTCGGCGGCGCTCATCCACGCGGCATTCGCAGACGTGATCCGCGCACGGCTTGATCCGGCGCCAAGTGCGCCGCGCGCGTCACAACGCTTCTTGCTGAGCGCATCCGCTTTCACCAGTTCGCGCTCGTACCGCGCGATCAGTTTGGGCGTGACAGGTTCGTCAATCCGCATTGGTGGTGACGGGGCTGGGTCATACCAAGAGCTCAAGCGGGTATCTCCGAAAAGACTTGGCCGATGACCCATGCTGTCTCGCGAATGGCGGCGACACGGCGCTCCGCGTCATCCCGATCAAGCGCCCAGATGAAGAAGCCGAACTCCACGCCATCAACGGTGAAATCTACGCCGAACTTGAACCACTCAGTGCCGCGCTCATCGCGAAGGCGACAGGTGCCGTCTGGCTCATCTACGCGCGGGCGGAAGGGGAGAATGTTATCGCTCACGGCTTGAGCCCTTTCTGCGTGTCGTCTTGCGGGGAGTGCGCCTGCGGCGAGACATTCGCGAGCGCCGCCGCCGCTTTGCGAAGCGCGATCTCCGCAGCAGCCGAGCGGCTGGAGAATGTCGCGACCCGCAGGCAATGCTCGCAGTGTTGCAACGCATCGATTAGCTGCGATTGCGGATCGGCCGGCGTATCATCATGCGCGGTCGTCAGACGCTCACCCATTCTCCGTCCCTCCCGTATTAGCGAGGAGGAGAGCGGAACGAAGTTGCTCAGCGGACTTGAGGCGCTGATTGTAGAACGGCAGTTCGTGGCCGCGCAGCATTTCGAGCACGCCGAGCGCTTGCAGCGCCGCTTCGTACAAATCAGGCGCGGAGGCGATTAGGCGCGCGTTGGCGTCGATTACTACGTCCTCAGCGCGAGACAGCCCGCCGGTCACGAGTGCAATTGGCGCGTGCTCGCGGGTGGCGGCGCCGATGTGGCGATAAGAGCAACTTCCGGGATGATCGATTTCCCACTCGCCGTGCTGGTAGGTGACTTCACGGCCAAAGGTCCACGGCCCCTTCGTCCACGTTTCATTTCTCTCTTCCACGCTATTTTCCTTTAGTTAGATAGGGGTTAGGATGGTTTCCCATTTGGTCGCGAGACGGCCGGGGATGCCGCTGCGGCGGAGCGCTTCCACGTTGCTCTCGCCAAAGGCTACGAGCACCGGCGGCGCTCCGCTGTTCGCTGGCTGCTCACTTCCATCTGGGCGGCAGAATTTAATGCGGTCGGCCATGAACAAAATGCCGCCCGCATGATCCCACAACGGATCGAACCATGCCGCCTCAGTTCTGGCGTGAAGCAATGCGATGCCATCGCCATGTTCGGCGAGGCGCTTAGTCCATCGCGCGACTTGGTAGCGATCAAACGGTGGATTGAGAAAAGTGCGCCCGCGCCACGGGAGCGACAGGCCGTCCATGCTTTCGGTGTAGTTTTCGCGTGCGCAATCCCACGGTCGCGGCGATGCGGCGCAAGGATCTAGATCGAACGGACCCAAGGCGCGCACGATCCAAAGCGGCGTCAGGTGAACCTGCGACGCGCCGACCGTTTTCTGATGCGACCCCAGGGTCAATTCGTTTTCCTTCCTGTGGTTAAGAGTTCGGAGCGGGGTTAGGATTCAACCGTGAGGCAGTGACGGAGCGCGCGAGCGTCCCAGAGCGCGTTGTGCTGCACCGCGCCTTCAAGCGTCGTCGGGTAAGCATCCACGCGGCGAAGATGGAACGACAGCGCCGGGATGTTGACCATCTCGCCGGGGCCGGTGATCAGCGTCTGACAGAAATACCGAATGTCATCCGGCCAATCCGCAACGATCTGCGGCATGCCCGGATCGTCCGCGAGAAACTTGGCGATCTCAAAGCCGAAGTCGCTGGCGCCGACAATGCGCGGAATGGCGCCGACCACCCGAATAAACGGGATCACGTTGGCCCGCACCCAATCACCCGGCGCGGCGCAGTTGGTATAGAGATACAACTCGCGCTCGCCATCCTCACTGACCAGCGCGAGGCTAATCAGGTCGCCACCAAACTCGTTGAACTCGGTGTCTAGGAAATAGTGCATCGGATGTCGTCCTCTCTGGATTGGTGCGGCAAATGGAGAGCGCCTGGATCAGGCGCAGTGCGGCTGTGCCGGGGTCTGTGCCGGTCGCAGTCCGCTCTTCGTTCGCGTCATGCGCGAGCGCTAAGCCGAAATGTTCGGCCTTAACTGTCTGATTTTGCTTGGAAAGGGTTGGAGGCCTCGCCCGGAATCGAACCGGGGTGCAAGGATTTGCAGTCCGGTTAAGCATCGCCATTTTCCCCCTTAGCAGTCAACGACTTAGGGGCACTTATCCGTGCATGGTGATCCGCCGTCTGTACCGTCAGGCCTTTGGCGACGGACGCCTGCTCTGGCGTAAGGAACGTCAGATAAATCTCGGTCGTCTTCACGGACGAGTGCCCGAGGTGTTGTTGCAGTTTGTAAATGGAGCCGGGTGAGCCGTTCGGCCCGCCCGCCATCAAGAAGCGAATGGCGTACTCGTGCCGCAGGTCATGCAGGCGGAAGCGCTTAAACGGCTTGCCAGCACGCTGTGCCCGCTTCTGTGCCGCAGAGCGATGTTCGGTGAAGCGCTGGCTGGGCCGCGTGTAGCGCTCGCCGTAGGGCGTCCAGAAGACGTATGGAGAGATGAGGTGCGGCGGGACGCCCCGCAGGGTCTCTAGCCCGCGGGCGCTGAGCGTGATCGTACGGCGGCCGGTCTTCCCGAGCAGAGTAGCTGCGCCCGTGCGCCAGTTCACGTCTGTGCGCTTCAGGGATGCGGCCTCGTCGGCCCGCGTGCCCTCCGCTAGGCAGAAGTCCATGTAGGCGGCGAAGGTGGGAGAGCACCCCGAGCGCACCTCGTCATAGGACTTCTGGTCAACGCGCTCGATGATGAACTTGGCCTGCTTGATGACGGAGCGATCCCAGGCCTTCGCCGGATTGTCTTCCATCCATCCCATAGCGCAGGCGTGGGCAATCAACCGGGAGAGCGCCGACAGGTCACGCCGGATAGTGGCGTTGCCGGCGCCAGTTTCGCGCCGTCGCTCGCGCACGTATTGGCCAATGCTGCGCGCGCTGATCTGGTCGAGATAGAGCGGCGCAAAGTGCGCGTGCAGTTGGCGCAGGCTCACGCGGTAGCGGTGAGCACTGCTCTCCTTCACTCCGCCAAAGCCTGACTCAACCCAAGCCACTACAGCCTCCTCATACTTGCGCCGGCCATCTTCACCGAACCGGATGCGCTCAGCATCTTTCTTGATCGTCGCTAGTTTGCGACGGGCTTCAGTCCGATCGCTTGTAAATAAGCTGCGCCGGACTTCGCGCCCGGCAATTTGTATCCGCGCCCAGATGACGCCGCCCCGCCAGTAGAGGTTAGGGTCCAGCTTTCCGCGTCTCGTGCTCGTTGCCATGTCAGAGCCTCCCGGCTCTTAATCCAAGCCGTGAGCCTGGCTGAGTCAAACGTCCAAATGCGCCCGAGCTTTGCGGCGCCCGGAATATCCCCACGTGACGCCATCGCCTGAACGCCGCGTGGCGTCAGACCCGTCAAGCGGCAAGCTTCCGAGAGGCGCACGCGCGTCATGGCGCCCTCGGCTTCGTTAGCCGCCCAGGTTTACGGTTTCTGATGTAGCGCAGCAGCGACTCGTGCGGCTCGAACCACTCGCCGCGAACGCGCCACTCAGCAAAGTGCCTATGCAATTCCTTCTCGTGCCGCACGACTGCCTGATAATCCCACAGCAGAGAGAGGGCGTCTGGGCTCGTGACTTGCAGGTCGCGTAGGCGCTTGGCCACGTTGATCGCGTGGCCGATCTTGATCAAGCGCGTGGCTTGGCCCTGAATGAAATAGATGGAAGTCGGGCGATTCAGCGTATTGCCGAAGCCTTCCGTCCAGAGGATTGCTGGGCGCTTCACCGCCGCATTTCCTCCAGAACCGCAACCTTCTTTTCTTCGTCGCTCCACACGATTCCATGCTGCGTCCCAAACCAATCGCACCAATCGATCACAAGGCCGATCTCCTTGCCGCTCATGTCACGGGTCTGAGCGCCGATCACGATAAGGCCGTTTCCGGGTTGCCCATCCTCGCCCACGTCGCGGACAAACTTGTCTTTCTTCAGCATGGCCGTGGCGATGCGCTTCCAGTCTTCGGTGGAAAGCATAGCGCCGCACCACTGCACTTGCTTGGCGATGTCGCGCAACATGGCGTGCATGCGGCGGTTCGCTTCGTCGCTGCGCCGTTGAGGGCGAAACTCGACGCTCCAACCTTCGGGCGCCTCTAAGCACCACGAAGCCGCGAACTTCCGATGGGTGGGGGACACAAGGGGGAGTGTGCGTTTTTCCATCAGAAGCCCGCGTCTTCGTCTGCGGTCGTGGCGTTGAGGAAGTCGCTGGCGTTCAACATTTCCTCAAGGCACACGACGCGCCGGTCGCTGTCCTTTGCTTTGCGCTCCAGATCAGCAGCTTGGCCGCGACATTGCTCCGCGCGCGCCTTCTCGCGCTTAATCCAATTCTGGACGTCCGAAGCGATGTCGCGTTTCGCGCTCATCAGAACGGAATCTCGTCGTCGAGGTCCGCGCTGAGCGAGTCGTTGTTGTCGCTGTACTTGTCCTTGCCGTTCTTCGTGGACGTGAGCGCGGCGTACTCGGGCGACGCCTTGATCAGTTCCTTCGTTTTCTCGCCCAGCTTCTCGAACGCCGCAGCGTCGTATTCGGCCGGGTCGAGCGACAGGTAGATGAACTCATTGTGCGGTGTGAACTTCTTCATGCCCTTCATGATTGGCGCAACGCCCGCGACCACGGCGCGTTCTGAGCCGTTGATCTCTTTGTGCTGGATGGTCAGCGTGCAGGCGGCGCCCAGGAGGTTCTTCGTCTCAAAGCCGTTGGCGCCGAAGTCTTCCTTCTTGAAGGGCTTGCCGCGCCAGCTTTCGAGGTGTGAGCGCAGCGTCGCCCGATCGCTCATCGACCACGTGTAGGTTTTCGAGGCCGTGAACGGACGGCCATCGTCCATCTGTTCATCAAGTTCCCACGTGATGCGGACCTTGTGAGCGGGGGAACTATCTTCGTAGAAGGGCGACTTCGGTTGCGTGCCCATGTCCACGAAGCCGACGCAGATCGCCGTGTGGGCGCCTGCGGGCGGCGGGGTGAACGTGCTTTCTTCCGGCAGTCTCATTTCGTCATCTCCGTCAGTTCGTTTGCAGATTTCATCGTGGTAAAAGTTCTTGAGCTTGCCCATTGACGACGCGCTCCATTGCTTCGGTTTGCTCGCGCAATTGTGCTATCGACACGCGTACCTCGTGCTCAGTGGCGACGCCGCCGTAAGCGAATGACTTGATCGTGGAGAGCGCCGATTGCGCTTCGTAGGCGCGGTCGCTCAGGGTTTCGCGGACGGCCACGCTCACAGCGCACCTTCCATCGCATCCAGAGCTTCCCGCGCTTGCTTGATGTAGCTCGGCACAACCTGACGCCCGACCATACCCCGGCAGTATGCGTGCAGATTGATCGACAGCGTTTCCAGCGCCTTGGATGCAGCGCGATATTCAGGGCTGACGCCAGCTTGCGCGATCTCCCGCGCTTCGCTCTGACGGGCTTGGCCGATCTGCTCGTCGGCTAGATCAAGCGTGCGGTCCTGTGGGCCGGGGAACGTGCGCTCATCGAGCGGGCGGCAGATGTCGGCGGCGTCGGTGAGGGTCATGCGAGGGCTCCAAATCTCTTGGAGCCATACAATCACAGCCCGTGATAGCCGTCAATCACAAAACGTGATTATGCGGCGCGGGCTACTAACAAAAGGTGCGGGCTTGTCGCAGACATTCCGTGTGGAAAATGGCGTTACAGGCGGGTTTCGCGCCGGTAAATAATCTCGATCGGCGCCACCGCTTCGAGAATCACATCGCGCTCCGGCGCGTAGCCAGCGGCGAGGCTGACCAGGTTGTAGCGTCCGCGCTTTGCGCTGGCCTCTACGATCTTCACCAGATAGCCGCCGGCGGCCGTCTTGCAGATGCACAGTTCACCAACGTGCGGGCTCGGATCGGGCGTCCAGCGCCACCACACGAGCATGAAGCCATCACGGAGGAGGGGGTACATCGAACCGCCGCGCACGATAGCGGCCTCGGCTCCATCAGGAGCCCCAGGAGGAGCGTCTATAAGCTCAAAAGGCGCATCGCCGGGGAGCGGTTCAACCGCCTGACCAGCACCCACATAACCCATCAGGCGAACTTTGTGCGCTTCCGGAGCGTCATCGCCTAGTTCCAGCGTAGAGATATCCACACCAAGTGCCTGAGAAATACGACCTACGTCTTTTCGGCTAGGTTCGGTGCGTCCGTTTTCCCAGCCCGATATGGTGTGCTGCCGCACGCCGACCCTCTCGGCCAGCCACGCTTGAGAGCGCTGTTTTTGCTCTCTGTAACGCTTAATACGCTCGCCTACGCTCATGGCGTCCGCATAAGCGAATATCACACGGTGCGCTAATCCCATATCGCGCTTGGCATTATCCCAAAATGTGATAACACTCCGTGAATGCTCACCCATCGCGACATCCTTGAACGCCTCGGGACCCAGCAATCGGTCTCGGAAGCCCTGACCGCCGAAGGTCTTGATGTCGGCCAGCCGACGATCAGCATGTGGGGTACGCGCGGCATCCCGTCCCTTTACTGGCCAGCGCTGGTCAAGATCGCAGCGGAGCGCGGCGTCACTTTAACGCTCACTGAACTCGCGGGTTCCCAACGGAAGCTACGCGAGGTGCGCGCATGACCGGCTGGCTCGCAAACCCATGGCTATTCGTGGCCGGTATTCTCTGGGCGCTAGCCGTCTTTGCCGGCGCCGCTGCACTTGCACGAACTTGCGACGCTAAGCGCGCTGAGCGCGAACGACAGGACTAACCGGCGAGGCGTGCGGCCCGCTGTGGGGTTCGTGCGCCTGCGATTCAAAGCGGAGGGAATTATGAACCAATACGGCGAAAGCCCTTGGACCGACGAGCGTGTCGAAATTCTTCGCAAGCTGTGGGCTGACGGCCTAAGCGGCTCCGAGGTCGCGAGACGGCTTGGCGGGTTTGATCATTGCGAAGATGGGGGGCGGCGAGCCGTCTGCGGAAAGGTGCATCGGCTAGGTCTGCCGCATCGATTGACGCATGTGCGTGTCGCGAGCGGCCCTCGCAAACAACGCGCGGCGCGCGTCCCCAAAACGCCACGCCCACCGCGCAACATGCATATTGCGCGCGTTAAGCCGATTCCGGCGCCTGTCGCCAAGCCCAACAAGTTCGACGCTTCGCCCGCATCGCAAGCTGCAATGGCGCTACTCGGCAAAGCCTATAAGCGCGAGGGCTTGTCTCTGTGACACCGCCGCTCGCCCTAGAAGAATCCGAAGCGGTGCTTGGCGCGATCCTAATAAATCCAGGCTGGATGGATCATGCGCGCCTCAACGCGGCGCATTTCTACGATCCGACGCACGCGGCGCTCTGGGATGAGTTCAAGCAGCGCCAGCGCGACGGGCGCTTGGTCGACTTGCTCTCGCTGAAGGCGTGGGCGCTGACAAACTTCCGCGAGCTTGGCGGGCCTGATTATCTAATGAAGTTGACGCAGCACGGCGCGTTCGCTGCACCGGCACACATTCGCGGCTACGCCGACATTATCCGTGAAGCCTCGCGCCGTCGCGCCGTCATGGAAGCGTGCAAGAGCGCCACCTACCAAGCCGAGAAGGGCGATGGCGACGCGCTCACAACGCTCGAACAACGCCTGCAGGAGATCGCCAGCAATGATGCAGATTCCGATGCTTGGGAAAGGCTTGGCGTCATCGCGCGCGAAAGCGTGGAGCGCTCGATCCTCGGAGAGACGAAAGGCATCAGCACAGGCTTTCCTTCACTGGATCGCGCTACTGGAGGTCTCCAGCCTGGAACGCTTTGGGTTGTTGGCGGCGCTACGTCGATGGGCAAGAGCGTCTTTGGCGCAGGGCTCGGACGCAACATCGCAGCCCAAGGCTACGGCGTCGCAGAAGTCCACCTCGAAATGGACGCAACGCAAATCGGGCTCCGCACCGCAACGGCGCTCGCTTTTAGCAGCGACCCTAAGGGTGACGGGGCGTCGAACCCGTTCTACCTGACCGCCCAGCGCGGCGAGCTAACCGAGGCCCAACAGGCCCGCCTCATCGGCGCATCAAAAGCGTCCGCGGCGCTGCCGATATACACGGACGCCCGCGCCGGCCGATCGCTTAGCCAGATCGAAGCCGCGGCCCGGCGCCTGTTCCGCAAGATGCGCCGCGAAGGCATTAAGCCCGGCGCGCTCATCATCGACCACGAGGGCCTGATAGCGCCCGACGCAGGCCAGCGCTTCCCGAGCCAGCTGGAGCGCGCCAACGCCCGCTCTGAGGCGCTGCTGGCGATGGCAAAGCGCTTAGGCGTGGCCGTCATTGCGCTGAGCCAGATCACGAAGGAGGGCTCCAGAGCCGACGGCGAGGAGCGCCTACCGCAGTCAACGGATTTGAATTACGGGAGCGCGATCAGCCAGGCGGCGAGCGTGGTGATCCTGATTCACCGTCGCGCTTACTATGCCGAACGCAAGCCTGAGAAGCTGCGCAATGAAGACGACCTCGAGGCGCTACGTTCTCGAGAGACGACGCTGGTGGTGGACAAGGCTCGCGGCGGGATGCGCGCGCAAGTCGGCGTTCTGATGGACATGCCAACCGCGGCGGTGTGGGAGCCATGAGCCCCCGCTATTCCATCGCCCCGGCCGCGGCCATGAAGGACGCACGCTTATCGCTTGTCGGTAAGGCGCTCCTTGGCGTGCTCGGCACGTACACCGACAAGAACGGCTGGTGTCACCCGAAGCAGGGTGATCTAGCGGCCTCGCTTGGGGTGTCTCGTGAGTACGTCTCACGGACGATGCGCACGCTCGTGCAACTCGGCTACGTCGAGACCAGAAGCTTCTCTGCGAGCCGCCGCGGTCGCGTCGCGCTTGAGTATCGCGTGCGCACCGACCTCTCCGATGAGATCGTGCAAGCCGCTGAAAACAGCCGATGTGAACCCGATGTGAACTCCACATCACAACGGCCAGCTAA
>WUUC01224481.1_pt1 | contig 45590 bp, 51 predicted proteins | sample 6278441 | NCBI WGS metagenome assembly WUUC01 (sample SAMN13675441, study PRJNA597444) | soil metagenome | isolation source: soil | place: USA: Washington | collected 2017-10
AGAAGCAACCACGCCGCCGGCGGATGGGTCAACCGCTGCCACCCCGTTACCGCCCGGCAGTGGCGCCGAAACGCCGGCGGTTGAGACGCCAGCGGCAGACGCTGATCATGCGGCATGGATGCCAGAGCGGTTTAGAAATAAAGGATGGGCTAAAGGTCGCAATTACGACATCGAGGCGATCCTAGATCACCACGATCACCTGCAGGGCTTGCAGGGGCGGGCTATTGTGCTGCCGGAGGACCCGGCAGACCCGCTCATGGAGGAAAGGATCAAGGGGATTTACAAGCGACTGGGGGCGCCTGACGATCCGGCAGCCTACGAGTTTGACATACCGGAGGGTGCCCCGGTTAATCCCAATGCGCTGGATGCCTTCCGGGCGGCCGCAGTGGATGCGGGTCTCAACCAAAAGCAAGTTGATCTGATTTACAAGCGGCAGCTTGAAGCCGCCCGGTTGCAGAATGAGCATATCAAGGCGGAAGAGGCGCGCCTCGAACAGGAGATGATCGAGAACTGGAGCCGTCCGGTATATGAGCATAAGTTGGGCAAGGCTCTGCGGGTAGCCGAGTATTTCAGGATCCGCGAAAGGCTGGAGCAGACCCGTTTGCACCGTATTGCGGAGGTGGTTGAAGCATTCAGCGATATTGATGATTTGCTTCAGCCCGAGGGAATTATGCCGCCGGATAGTCCGACAGGGTATACCCGAGAGGGTGTCACGTCCGAGTTGAGCCAGCTCAAACGCAGCGAAGCCTACATGGACCGGTCGCACCCCGAGTTTCAGGTAACGACGGCGAAGGTCCGACAGCTAGAACAGATACGGGCTGCATTAGGCCGTAGTCGATAAGTCGAATGGGGCCATATGGCCCGCCCTCCCCATATCAGGACCGGGACGTTACCGGAGTCCCTGACCCTTCCAAAGAACCGGGCAACCGGAGTCTCAGCGGAAGTTATTCACTGATCGATAAGTCTTTGACCATACGGTGAATAACTATGCCTTCCGATGCACTTCTGGAGTCCGTCGCGAACTTTCGCACGACGGATTATGACGAAGACGTTGATATTCAGTTCCAGCAAATGGGGTCTCTCCTCAAGCAAGCCGTGAATTGGGAATCGATGCGCGGCAACGATGCCACGTTCAATGTGATCACCAGGGTTGACGCGGTGCCGATCACGGGCATTTTCGCCGAAACGCCGCCCCCAAGCAACCCCGATCACATTGTGCGGGTGGTGACGCCCCGCCCGTGGGATCAAGTTGAGTGGATCGATGAGGAGGAGTGGTTGCGCGACATTGTAGGGGGGATGCTCAGAGCAAAGTATGCCGCTTTACAGGGTGCCGCCCTGGGGCGTTTGACAGACCGCCTCCTCCTCCAGAGGCTCAGGGGCAACGCGTTTGAGCGGACGTATAACGTTGGCGCCAACGAGTATACAACCACGACGGTTCCCTACCCTGCTGCTCAGCGCGTTGCGCACCTCAGCCAGGGCTTTTCTGTGGACAAGCTGATTAACGCCCAGGAGCTAATCAAGCTGGAGAACGTGCCGGGCAACCAGCTCTGGTGCGCCATTACGACGAAACAGTGGGCGCAAATGATGATGGACGGGCGTTTCACTGGGTTTGAGTACAACGATGCACGCCCCCTGAAATCTGCCGATGAAATTGGCCGTTATGCGGGCATCAATTTCATCCGTGTGAACATAGATATCCAGGACGTACTCACGGATGGAACCACGGACACTGCGCTCTTGTGGGCAAAGCAAGCGGTAGGCGTCAAGGAACAGAAGCCGATCAGCACCAGTGTTGCCATCTTGCCCGAGCGGCGGGACACGGTGCAGCTGCGGGCGTCTTTGTCGTTTGACGCAACGCGGATTCAGGACAAGGGCGTGGTCGAAATCCAAACGCTCAGAGCCGCATAAGGAGGCGCACATGGCAACGATTGAATCCTTGTTGTATGCCGCGCAATCACGCGGCTCTGCTAACCCGGAGGCGTTCACTCAGGAATTTCGGTTTTTGTACCATGAATTTGAGTTCCTGACATCGATGGGCATAGGTGGGCTCCACACCGTCAAAATGGGGAGTATCCCCTACCGGCACTTTATGGTGCATCCGCAGCTTTCGCTGTTTGGTTGTTCTGCGATGACCGCAACGGCTGACGTGCATCTAGGCTACCGCTATATACATCCGACTACCAACGCCGAGGTGCACGACGATAATTTTTGGCTCGATAACGTCGACGCTGGCGGCGGCGCGATTGTGGCCGATCTGCTGGGCGATATTACTGGCGTTGTGGCGGCGGGCTTGGTGCCAGCGAGCAATGTCTTCAGAACCCGTGATGGGATGGATATCGAGGTGATGGTGGACACGGCTGTTATGGACGTCGGCTCCACGATCATGCTCATGATGGTTTACAGCATCATCCACGGCTAACCGGGAGGGCGAGAGATGAGACGACAATATCTCGCCCCTCTGGGGGCGATCCTACTGCTAGCGGCATCGGTGACATGCTGGGCGCAGTCCACGGCATACGAGACGGTTTTCAAGCGGTTTGAAAGGGGGCTGTCTCCGCGAGCGGCTTTGCGGGTGCCGCACTGTGGGCAAAATAACGAGAACGGGACCATCTACCTGTCGCCTACAGCTATTACGGACGTAGAGCCAGCGCTAGCGGATGCGACTTGTGACGGGCTGGATGGCGCAACAGAAGCAACTCAGGATCTAGTCGTACTGGGGTATCCCCTGCGTCCCATTTACATGCGCTGCATTTTGAATGGCACGCTAGCCGCGGGCGAAAGCGTGGTGTGGCAGCTCCGGGGGGGCGAGGCCGATGTGCCAGGTTTTACCTGTGGTATCGGGGCGGGCCAGACGACTTGCCACGTTTTGTCGCGTGGCCGGATCAAGGTTGAAGGGTCAGTGCCCACGGCGATAAGAGCTGTGCAGGTCAGTAACAACGCAGACGACGATAGCAAATGTGTGTTGATTTACGCCTTTGACTGAGAGGAGAGGGTCGTAAGCGAGGGGATGGTGTGAGGAGAGTCCCCCCGCTTACGTGCTAGCAGCCCGCCGGGAGAGGTAGGCGGGTGCCACAGCGCGTGGTCCATCGCCGGGCAGCATCATATAACTCGTAGAGACGCTTGGAGGTTGAGGGATGCGTCAGCAGTTCGCGGCCATCACGGCCGTCGTAAATTACGAGGTCCATAGCGTCCCAATCATAGCCCATTTGATACCACGTGGCGCTAAAAAGGTCTCTGGCATGAGACTCGGGAATTTTGGTGGCGCCTGCAATGGAGTGCAAGAGGTCTTTGAGAGCCGTCGTATTGGCCGGGGTGAGACGGGCGCCAATGAAACACGTAACGGTCCTGGCGCCTCCTACTTCGAAGTCTATGAAGTGGACAAGCCCACGGGCTTTAATTTCTTCGGTGTAGGGGCCAATGGAGAGGCGGCGATCTCCAGGGCTATCGGGGTCTTCCGTGATAGGCACGCTGTAGAGCCAGAAACATGGAGCTGTATTGGTGGGTTCTTGGGCAAAAACGGAAACGGGAAACAGGGACAAAATGAGTAAGGTCTTCAACAGATTTTTCACAGGTTCTCTCCCTTGCGTGACCGGCATGGCGATGGGTTACGCCTGTTATGTTCCTCTTATAAACGAATTAGGACAATAAATCGTGAAGTATTTACTGCTCTTCCTGACAATGCTTGCAGCAACAGCCGCTTATGCGGAGCCCTGCGACTACTATTTCCGCTGCCCTTACGAGGTAAGTGGCGATAGCCGCCAGTTGCCGTTTGCGATGGAGGGGAACGTTATCGAGAATCGGTTGATCTGGCGAGATCAGGACGTCAATGGGAATCAGGCCGTGCTGTGTGTGCGCGGCGGACGCGACGTGTCGGTGTTTACCAACTCGGCGTGCATCGAGATTACACGCGGCGAGGCGGGCACACTGCTAAGTGAGCCGCGCTATATGCCGTACATGGACGGCGAGACGCTCAGATTTGCGGACGGACAGGAGGGGCGGCCACTAGAGACGGTGGAGCCGCATCCACAGGCATTGGAGATATTGGAGGCTGTCAGGTGATTGCTTACGCCCTGACCTTACTGCTCCTGCTTTGTACATCGGCCTGGGCTGGGCCTGACTTGCCCCCTAACGTCTACCTGATTGGACCGGGCGGGGTGGAGCAGACGCCCTGGAGAGACGACGGTAGCAATACGGTTCCGGACGGCGGGAGGACGCTGTATTTCAGCAATGCGCCAGGCGCAGTAGGGTGTGATACCAACCCGTGTACGCAGGCGCTCCCTTGTCTTTCTCTCAACAAGATGTATGCAACCCGCCAGTCTCGGGACAACGTTCTATTCCGCCGGGGCAGTAGTTATACAGGCCTATTGAGACTATCTGATACGCCAGCCGGAACGCCGAATGATTGGACAATATACGGCTCTTATGGGCCGAGTAGTAGCCCTTTGCCTAAATTTAATGGGCAAAAAATAAATCAGAATGTCACACACAAGACTTATATCCAGGTAGACCGATTTGAATTTGACCAGAATGGTGCGCATAGACTTTGGACAGGCGTTAAACATTGGGCCATTACACGCAATAAGTTCCGCAGGAACGATATCACTTGCTTTCATATCGCTGATGAGCAGTCAGCCGAAGTCGGAGGGCCGAATGTCCCTCAGGATATTACGATTGCAGCCAATGAGATGGACTGTGGGGCCCAATGGTTCAATGCTAATGGGACATGCAAAGATTTTACACTTGGATGGGAGGCGATTTATACAGGTAGTTCAACGAATACTTTTGCTGATGGAGCAAAAGACCTGCATGTCTATAATAATCGGATTTACCGTACATCCAAAGAGCCAGTAAACTACAAGCATGGCACAGAGCGCTTTACATTTGAGCGAAACTTGATCGAAAACATAAATTTCTGTAATGACCAGGGAATTATAAGCGGTGGGGATTTTAGCAGAATAACAGGTGTTAATATTGATTCAAATATCATAAGGAATGTAAACAAACAAACCTCCGGTCAATCTGTATTTGTAGTAGGAATGAATGCAAAAGTTACTAACAATTTGGTTTATAACGTTGGGAACAATCTCAATCTTGCGACGATCCATGCTATGGCGCAAGGCACAGCGCTTATTGCTCACAACACGTTCTGGAATTGGGGACGGGGCGTTGTTAGCGGTACGTCAGCGAGTGACGCGCAGTTCATTAGAAACAACCTGATGCCTTTCCCCGGCAATGTTAGTCCTACTGCTCCGATGTTTGTCAATGCAAACGGTGGCGATTTCCGCTTGAGTCAGACTTCGGCAGCGCTGGACGTGTACTCCAACTGCCTGGTCGTGACAAAAGATATCCAGGGTAACAACCGTCCGATCAATGGCATTTGTGACGCTGGCGCGTCTGAGCTGGGGATTGCGCCGGTTGGGCTCACGATCATTTCCTTCTCGCTGGGCGGCGATTTCCCGTCAACCATCGTGCGCGATGCGTTCAACCGAGCGAATGAAAATCCCCTGGCGGGTGCGCCTCTCAACGTTTTGCCTAATGATAATCAGATGCAGCTTTTGACGGAGAAGGCGTCGGCGTCGGTGAACCTGAGTTCATCGGCATACTGGACGCCGAACGCGTTCAACGGGCCGCAGGAGGTCTTTGGGACTCTCAACCAACAGCAGGCATCTAGCCGCTCGGTGCTGTATGCGTGCTTACAAGGCGGGATCGGCACGGCGGGCGTAGACGGCTACGAGCTCCGGGCGCGGCGCAATCCCACGGATACCAGCAACATTATTGAGGTTTTCCGGGTTGACAACGGGTTGTCGGTTCGGCGTGGCGGCGCGATTGTCGATCCGGTGGGTTTGACATATCCCACGCAGCTCGGGTTGCGGATCGGCACAAACGGTGACCTTGAGGTATTCCGGGGGAGCACGAGCCTGGGTGTGGTGGCGACTGATACCACGTACTCGTGCGCCAATACCCGTATTGGCCTGGGCGGAAACAACCCCCTGAATACAATAGATGATTTTGGCGGCGGGACATCCACGGAAACCACCCCTACCCTATTGGGCGTGGAGACGCTTACGGCAAGCTGCACCGATGAGGACGGCGTGCGGCGCATGTGTTTCAAGGTCAACGGATCGAGCATCGGTTGCGACATCACGGCGCCGTATAGTCTCCTGTGGGATACCCGGACGCGCAACAACGGCTCGTATTCGATGACGGCGACGTGCGAGGACACAAGCAGCGAGATAACGGAGACGCAGCCGCTAGCGTTTACGATCAACAACCTGCCGGATGACGAGCCAGGTCCAGGTCCAGGGCCAGGGCCAGGTCCAGGTCCAGGTCCAGGTCCAGGTCCAGGTCCAGAGCCAGGTCCAGAGCCGGGAGATACGACGCCCCCGGTCACCACGATCATCACGCCGCCTCCGTCCAGTGTGCACGGCTTGCTCCTGGTCGAGGCGACATGCACGGATAATGCTGGGTGTGCAGAGGTGGATTTCCGAGTCAACGGGGTTTCATTTGGCGTGGACATCGCTACGCCGCCGGAAACGCAATTCTCGCGGATATGGAATACGGAGGGCGTCGACCCTGGGGTCTACTCCATCACGGCGGTAGGCAAAGATTACGCTGGCAATACGCACACGTCAGTGCCGCTTACCGTGGTTGTGGTGGCGCTCTATCCAACCATTGAAGACGCCACGATCTGCGAAATACCAGCGACATGCGGCCAGAGCGCCCGTGTCACCAATATTGTCTTACACACTGCAAACAACGAGTTCCAGACCTACTTGAAATTCGATATCCGCAACTTGGATTTTGCAACCGTTGTGGATGCGAATCTGACGGTTAATGTCTCGGGGTTTGCAAACCCGTCCACAGTGCAGGCGTATGCGGCAGCCAGCAACGGCTGGAGTGAGGATACGCTCAAGTGGAACAATGCGCCGGGGCTGGGACCCCAGCTTGATGAGGTTGCGATTGGGGGCAAGGGCGAAATTTCCTTTGACATAACGGCGCTGGCGGTATCGGCTTTGGCGACTGACAAAACCATTTCTGTGGTACTCCGGGATAAGGATACGACCAGCAAGGGGTTTCATCTGGACAGCAAGGAAAGGGGTACGCTTGCGCCGCGCATTGTCCTCACGGGTGGTGATGACGATCCCGTGCCGCCGTCGGCTGCTTCCTTGACGTTCCCCAATCTGGTAAACGGCGCGGAAAACGCAAATATTGAGTGGTCTGTGTCGTGTACGGACGATTACGGCGTCCACCGGGTGGAACTTTGGCGGGACGGCGAGCGCGTAGCCGCCGATACGACATTCCCCTATAGCGGGACGCTTGCAACCGGGTATACGGCCGATAATGCAGACGAATTTTATGCAACCTGCGTGGACTTTGGCGGCAATCAGATTGCGACACCGACGCAGCCTGTACTGGTAGACGTGACGGCGCCAGCCTTGTCTAATCTGTTTGCGCTGGCGTGGAATAGCACAGACCTACATCTAGGCTGGGGCGAAGTAGAAACGGGATCAGGTGTCGCCAGCACGAATATCAAGCGCTGCAATCCTTCTCCCTGCACACCCGTGCAGCAATCTACGACCACGACTAACCCGCACACGGTAACGGGCCTAACGGCTGCGACGATTTATGACTGGCAGGTGCAGGCGTGCGACCGGGTAGGGAATTGCTCAGCCAACTCCAATACGGCTACGGGGTCGCTTTCCAACTTGGTGGCCTATTACCGGTTTGAGACCGACTGTGACGACTCTTCGGTGACAAACAATGACTGTGTTCTGAGTGGCAATCCCACGTATACGGCGGGCCTGAACGGGCAGGCGCTCACTCTGGACGGCACGGGTGATTATGCGACTGCGGTATACAACGCGGCCTACAATATCCCTAGCAGCCTAACGGTCGTGTTTGATGTGCTGTGCACGGCCTGTGCGGCCACAGACCATTTGATTGCGATGGATACGGGGACCGCTCCGACTCGCAAATGGGCCGTGCGGATCGATGCGACCGACGTCAACACCATCAACGGTCTAATTGTATCAGCCGGGCTAACCCGGGCGGCCTCCACGACGAGCGGCTGGGACTTGACCAACTGGCATCAGATGGCGATCACGTATGGAGGTAACAACGTCCGCACACGGATTGATGGGCAGATCCGTCAAACGACCAACTTTGTAGGCACGATTGATAATGACGTGGGTACATCGATCACGATGGGCGCTCGGGGTGACAATAGTCGGCATCTTGCGGGCAAGCTCGACAATGTGCGGATGTACAATGTCGTTTTGCCAGATGCGGCGCTGCAATACCTTTACAGCCTGAGACTTACGCCTGTAGATCCGCTCTACAGCCCGGCGGTTGAAAACAATGCGTCCGCGCCCTATGCCCACAACGGCGAGGTCTGGCAAAACAACAAGCTTGGGACGGGGACCTCCGTCCCGCCGCCGTATGAGCCAGTAACTCGTGCGTCTCAGGTGCTGAGTACCTGGGGCCGCAACTACACCTTCGGGTCGACGGGTCTCTTGCCCTCGCAAATCAACAGCCAAGGCTACAACCTCTTTGGTGCTACGCCGAGCTTTACGGTAACCAGCTATGGCGAAGTTATTGGCACGGGTGCGAGTACATTCCAGGTTGCAGATGAAGACGCGCAGCGGGCGGAATTCCGCACGACGGTTGACAGCACAAACCTGGCAATCGTGATTGATTGGACCCTGGAATATGACGGTATGTTGTGGGGCAACGCCCGCATCAAGCCCAAGGCGCCGGGCGTCAAGGTTGAGGATGTGACGCTGCGCTTGCCAATTACCAAGGCCGTTGCGGAGCGCTACGGGTGGTATCTGCCCTATGATTTCGAGACCTTTAGCTCAGATAGGACGTTGATTCTCGAATCGGCAGGACTTATCGAGGCATCCAACATTACCGACCCGTTCAACCCTACGGTGTGGATTGGTGATGATAACGCGGGCCTGGAGTTTGTCACACAAACTAATGTGGATATCCACGTAGCTGACACGGCTACGGTGACAACCATTGACCCTGAAGTAGCGTCAAACGACTTGATCATCAAGTTTCTGAATCTGCCCCGCCGCCTCAACGGCGAGCTGGTCTACAGCTTTGGCTTGATCCCGACGCCGGTCAAGCAAATGCCCGCAGACTGGCGCACCATCCATTTTGCATCGCTGGCCACGACGGCGGCGGTTAGCGCGTCTACTCAGACATCTTTGGGCGCTGATTGGCAGGTCGTCAACCCGGCCAACTTTAACGTCATTCCCCTGGCGTACCCTGGCTTGCCACGCCATGCGGCGGGTACGACAGCGGCATACCAGGCTTCGATTGCCACGTTCCACGGGGCCACGCCTAAGCCTGTGCTCTACACGCCCTACGCCGCTCTCTATGCCTGGGTGACGACGATCCCAGAGTTTACCAATTGGCGTAACACTTGGCGTTCATCGGCTCTCCGCAACGGTCTCTGGTCAGCGTTTACGGGTTCAAATCCGAGCACGCAGCCGGTTGCTTACGATCACAAGAGCATCCAGGATTTTGCCCTGTACGAGCATAACCAGGCGCAAACGGTTTACGGCGTTGATGGCACGTACCAGGATTTTGGCAACTTGACCGAGATCGATTTGCTTTTGCCTAGGTACTTTCCGACAGCAGATACCGGCACAAAAGTTTTCTTTCCGATCAAGTCGAGCCGGCGCTACTTGCAGCGTTACTACCAGATGACAACGGCTGTTGATCCGGATTTCTTGATTGTCCACCACACCAACCGCATCAGTAACTGGCACGGCGCCTACCTCTCGGCCGCGCTCACGGGTGAAAACTATAACAAGATATTTGAGCAGACAGGTGCAACCAAGTCGGCAGGCGTGTTTGATGATCCGGCCACCATGTACCTGCCCAACTATCAGGCCCTACCGTCCGTCATTTTCCCAACGGAGTACGGGCAAACGCCTGGCTATGCCAACATGCTCTTGCCCCAGATTGACAAGTTCATGGGCAACTATTTTGACACACATGCGGCTGAATACCTGGCTTATAGCCGTGAAATGATGGGGCCAATCTACAGCAACGGCATCAACTATTTTCAAACCCGGTTCGATACGAGTCTGCGGCTATCCTTGAGAACCGCTGTGAGTAAATTCGGCAAGTTGAGCAATGATGCACTTTTCTACGGGCCTGTGCGTACAGGGACGGCAAACGGCATAGAGGTAGGTAGCTTCCTGAGCCCTGATGGTACAAAAGCGCTGATGACGTTTACCAACTACACGGGGTTAAGTGACAGCATTGTTTTTGATATCGATAACCTGTTGCCTCCTGGTCATACGATTGTCAGTGGGATCAACGCAGAGACAGATGCGGCACTAACGACTGACCCTGACGAGATAACGCTAACCATACCGGCGAAAAACTTTGTGATGACGGTCCTCACCGTTACCCCCTAAGAGAGGGAGAGAAGTGGATGCAGTTTCTAAACCACCTAATTAGAGGGGCTCTTTTCCTCCTCGTCGGGGTTTGCCTGCCAGCGTTTGCAACGGATTATTATATCTCGCCAGGCGGCTCGGGGTCATCGTGTACGACAGGCGCTCCGTGCAGCTGGACGACGGCTGAGGCGCTAGTAGATGGCTCGGGTAGTGACCGCATCATTGCTAAAGACGGCGTTTATTCGAATGGACCCTATGAGATAAACGCGAGCGGTACGGCAGGGAGCCGGATCACGGTCATGTCTGAGAACCGGCACAAGGCTATCTTTGAAGGCAACTGTGGCTTTGGTCCCAGTACCGCAGCATGCACCGATGGCAATGCCAGTGAAGGCGTGCGGATCATCGGCGACTTTGTGACGATTGCCGAAATTACGGTGCGAGCAGGTACCCACAATATCGATGTTTCTGGGCTATCAACAGATGCCATTATTGATGACGTGATCAGCATCGATCCGCGCGCCCGCGCCGTTTCGATAGAAGGCGATAACGTCATTGTCCGCAACTCGGTCCTGGGGTATTACCAAGATAACAGCAGCACGGTTGCAATCGTCGATCCCATTGAGGGCATTCGGTTCAACCAGACATCGGCAGGCGCACAGATTCTGAACACGGCCGTTATTAGCGTGAATCAGGACGGTACCGCAGTCATGAATGATGAGTTTGGTGGGGACGGCCACACATCAGGTATCGCTATTCACATTGGCGAAGACGTCCCCAAAGTCATTATGCGCGGCAACATCCTTATGTACACATATAAGGATGGGTTTCGGATATTCAGGAACTGCAACGAGCATGTCTTTACTGACAACATCTGTGCTCATGGCATCAACTGTTGGTCAGCGCGTGATCAGCAAGCGCTTTGCAGCCCCGCCAGACACACCATGAGCAATAATTTCTTGATTGGTAATGCCACGGCCTGGGGCGGCAAGGGTGCCCACAGTGCTAATAATTCATACGAGCATAATACGATTGTGATCACCAAATTTACAAACGAGGGCGGCGCTCGCTCTGCTCGTAATGAGGGAGAGTTCGACGAAGACCAAATTTTCAGGTCCAATTTGTTCTTCAACCCAGTGGCAAATGAAGGCGGAACGAGTCAAAACGGGTATCTAGCCCTGATCTTCAATTATGGTGAAGCGTTTAGCGGTACTCCAAATACCTCATGTGCAGATGGGTGTAAAACCCATAATATGTATTGGTGGAACTGGAACACGGGCGCTAATAACTGGGTCTATGCTCATGAAGGAGGGAACTGGGGCTATGATAGTACCGAGATTGCGAGCTTTGGCACGCCTCCTATATTTGTAGACCAGAGTGCCGGTGATTACCGGCTAGCGAATGGCTCGACCGGAAAGAATAGGGCGCACGATGGCACTGACGTAGGTATTGCCGTCAATAGCCATCTGACAGTGGCTAAGATGCAGGCAGTTGTAGGCTCACTTAATGGCGTAACTGAACAATCGACCTCGGGGACTTCGGCAGCCGTAACGGGACTAGATCCCATACGTTGGTACTCTGTCTACACACGCCACCCTGCAAGTGGCGCCTGTTCCAATACATCGGAGACGTATACCATCGAGGGCCGAACGCTACGCTACATTAACTATTCGACGGCTGGAGAAAAATGGAGAGGCGTCCATTTTCCGCACGGCAAGTATTCTGGGGGCGCTCATCGCTGGCTGCAACTTGGCGAGCACGCCATTAGTGGAGATGGCACGCTCAATATTGCATGGCAAACGCCGTCGTGTGTGGACCGAGTCGCAGCTATACCTGTGCCCACACCCTCAGAAGCGTCATGCTGGCTCAATGCCAGTGAATGCGCGGGGGAGGCGCAAAGTCTGACAGCCTCGGCAACGGTAAATGCAGGTGAAATTTTTGTCTCTTGGGCTAGCGTCCCGGGTGCAACGAACTACAGGCTCTATGTCGCAACAGCCCCAGGGGGTAGCTATAACATACTCCATGCATGCCCTAGCGTCTCTTATCTGCATACAGGCCTGGGTAGTGCTGTACAGCGTTGTTACAAGGTTGCATCCGTTGTCGGGGGGATAGAGAGCCCGCAATCAAGCGAGGTGTGCGCTACGACGCTTTAGCGCACAGCTGGAGGCAGTATGCCACTTGGAGCGCCTCAAAACTTCGCAGCCCAAGCGATCTATTACGGCGAGCTAAGTCTCACCTGGGACGCGCTTGCGGGTGCGATCTATTTCAATATCTACAGGCGTCTCACGTCTGTGGGCGGGGGGTATACGTTTATCGGCAGGAGCACCACCACGAGTATCTTGGCGGTGGGCCTGGAGGCCAACACATCGTATCAATTTGTCGCAGTGGGCGTAGATGTAGACGGCATACAGGGTGCCCCTACCCCGCCGCTGGCGGCGGTAACCATAGGGCCGGGCGATGCGCCTCCCAGACCGCCTACGGGGCTCGTGGTTGTGCCAGCCTTGCACTCAAATGTGGTGAGCTGGGGCTCTGGGGCAGATGACGTCTTTGCCTGGACGCTCAAGCGCTCCACAACGTCGGGCGGTCCGTATACGACCATACCGGGCGTCGAGATGATCGGCGAGCCGACGTATACGGATACGGAGCTAGTCAGCGAGACGACATACTACTATGTGGTACAGGCGTTTAACTTGCAATGGAGCGCGGATTCAACGGCGGCAGCAGGGACACCGCGAGAGATCATCACACGGGTCGTGAGAAGCCTGCTTAGGCGGAGGAGGTGAGGGGTGGCGACGATAGCGCCGGAGTTAGTGGCAGGTGTCAGCGGACACCAGGTAAAAGCCTATTGCTGGCTAAACGTGACGGAAGACGACGACTGTCTGCCTATTACCATGGCCGACAAGGGTGACAAGACGTTCGAGGTGCATGGCGATTTTGGGACGCTCGGGGAAGTCCACTGCAAAGGTACGATTGACCCCAGCCTAAATGAATTCTTGCCCCTGCGTGCCCAGCATAATGGACAATTTATTGTGCTCACGGGGCCAGATATTGTAGCCATCGTTGAAAATACGGCGCAGGTATGCCCGCTCGTGGCAGCAGGGACGGGTGTAAACGTGAGTATTTGGATCCTGGGACGCGAGGACAACTAGCATGGCGGTAGGCGATAGCAAGGTCAGTATTATCAACAATGTCTTGGAGCCTATGGGCGTCAAGCCCATTTTGACGCTCTCGCACGTCAATGCACGGACGGCACGAGCGAATCAACTGTGGGATCAGGCGCGCAAAGAATGCCTAGCGGCCTGGCCCTGGGGCTTTGCAGATGCCCGCATGCAACTGACGCAGCTCGTTAGTGCCCCCTCGCATGAGTTTTTGACCTACTGGCAGTGGCCAATGGGCGCCCTCAAGGTGAGTGACCTTTATCCAGATGAGGCGTACTTGCGACCGTACAACCGCAACAAGTGGCGGCGGGAGTACGACCGGGTGACGGCGCAGAGTGTCATTGCGGCGGCGGTCCCTGCTGGCTCCAAAGCCTATGCGCGGTACACCATAGATGTGGAAGACGTGACAGTCTGGACGCCTGACTTTATCTCTGCGTTCAAGCATCTCCTGGCGAGCCGTTTTGCGATCCCATTTCGGCAGGATAAGAGTATGGCTCAGCAGGAAATGCAGCTCTACAAGATGGAGATCGAGGAAGGCAAGATGTCTGATACCTACGAGGGCGATCCGACGGGCCTCCATGAGAGCCGGGAGACGGAAATGCCGATAGAACTGATAGCGGTAAGGTACAGGTAGTGGCGACCGTCCCAATCGTGCAAAACTCGTGGGCCGCAGGCGAGGTATCGCCGAAACTCACAAGCCGCCACGACTCCGAGAATAGCAAGTACCACGCGGGCGCGGCGGAGATCATCAACTTCACGCCGCTGGTGGAAGGTCCTCTCACGAAAGCCTACGGTACGCGGTTTACAGCGGAGGTCAAAAACAGCAACAATGAGACCTATTTACTGCCTTTCGTGTATAACAACGCGCTCAGCTACATCGTCGAAGGGGGTGCCGGATACTTCCGTTTCCATAGAAATAGAGCTTACACCGGCGCCGAAATTGCCACCCCTTACTCGGCGGCCAACATCTTTGGTATGCGAACTGCTCAGAGTGGCAATCTTGAATGGCTAGTCGATGGTCAACACGACATGCGCTGGTTGCGGCTCTCAGACGCAGGCGTGTTTACGCTGACAGTGGCGCGCAACGAGCCGCCACCTACAAAAGAGCTAGATACGAAGTTTCCGGGCACTTTGCTCTCGGTATCGGCTATTAGCGGCTCAAGCGTGACGCTCAATTCAAGCGACAATATTTTCAAACACTCGGACGTGGGCCGCGAAATTGTACACCAGACGGTGGGGCGCTTGACGATCAAGAGTTACACCAACGCCAACACGATGGTCGCCAATATTACCGAGACGTTTGCCAGCGTAAATCTCCTGGCTGACCAGTGGGTGATGAAGGGCACGCCCGTTTCCAGGCTGGTGGCGAGTGACAACGGACCCGCGGGGACGGAAGTGGAACTCAGGCTACTAGGGATTGTCCCAGGTGCCGGAGAACTGGTTGCCAACGGGCGCTTTGTGGGTTCTTTGGCATCGTGGTCAAATTTCTCCGTCGGCACAGGCACAGCGCTCTACGGCGGCGGCGGCGCTGCACTCATCACGGGTGGGTCAAATGGGCTCGGGTGGATTGGGCAGGCGATTAGTACGACAGCGGGGACGTACTACCGTATGACATTCAATGTTGCATCGGCACCTATCATCCTGACCATCGGCGCGAACGGTAGTGGCCAAGTAGATATTGTCGATGAGACGACATACTCGGTCGGCAACCAGCACGAGGTGATTTTCAGAGCGCTATCCGCTACGACATGGATCGGATTTAGAAACAATCAAAATAATACCAGCACACTCAGCACGGTGAGCGTCAAGAATTTCACGCGCAACGGCTGGCGGGCGGCAGACCTGGGGAAATACATTTACGCGCGGGGCGGTATCATCAAGATCACTGCGATACCCACGGATGCACTGGCGCGGGGGCTGGTGCTCAAGTCCCTGACACGACTCGAAGAAGAAATAATCGGCAACACGGATATCTTTGCCGCGGCGGGTGCGTGGACGCTGCAAAGCCCAATCTGGTCATCTGCACTCGGACATCCTAGGACGGTGGCGCTCCACGGTGAGCGTCTCTTTGCCGACGGCGGGGCGAGCCATCCCCTATCGCTCATGGGGTCCGTAACCGGCGATTTTTCAAATTTTGGTTTGGGGACGCGCGCAGATGATGCCATCTTCAAGACGCTTTCCGCAGATAAAGTCAACGCCATCCACGGGCTCATGAGCAGCAGCACGCTCCTGGCTTTTAGCCAAGCCGCAGAGTTTTCCATTACCGGCGGCACCAACGTCCCTTTGAGTCAGGAGGCCTTCAACGCGAGCGACCCCAGCGGCTCGGGGTCCAGCGATATCCAGCCCATACGGACACAAGACGGCTTGGTTGTGTTTGTGGACCGCTCAGGGCGCAGGCTCCTCGTGCTGGCTTTTGACATTGCCAAAGATCGGCTCTCGCCTGATAACCTGACAGTGTTAGCTGAGCACATAACAGAGTCAGGCGTCAAATGGATGACGTACAACCAGAGCCAAAATATTGTATGGACGGGGCTCAACAACGGGACCCTGCTGTCCCTGACGCTTGAGAGTAAGCAATCTGTATTTGCCTGGGCGCGGCGTGCTATCGGCGGCGGCGGGGTCGTGGAGCATGGGGTAACCATCCCCGTGTTGGGCCGTGATGAGACATACTTGATGGTGCGGCGCACCATTGGCGTTAGTACCCGGCGCTATATTGAGGTGATTGACGAAGTGGGTGGCCACTGGGGCGCGGCGGTGACTGACTGCTGCATGTCGGGGACGGCGGCCACGCCAACGGATACGCTAACCGGTCTCAGCCATCTAAGTGGCAGCCAGGTAGTCGCGGCGGCGATGGGCCTGGTGTTTGAGGGCTTGACGGTAAGCGGCGGGCAAGTCGTTTTGCCGATGGAGATTACCGGCAAGTGGGAAGTCGGGTTTCGGATGACAAGCCGCATGACCATGCTGAAGCCAACCGTCAAAGGCGAAGCGAACGTGATCCATGCGGGGACCAGTGTGCACGTTGGCCAGGTATGGGCGGACGTCCAGGATACGGCTGGGCTCAAATTGTCCAAAGATGGTGTAGCCATTGACGATGAGATGTCGTACCGGGCGGCTGGCGATGAATTTGACACGGTAGAGCCTTTGCTTAGCGGCGTCGAAGTCTTCCAGCCAGGGGGCTCTAGCGGTGACCTGAGCGAAAAGGGCGATGTGACCTTGATACACGACATACCCACACCGTGCGTCATCAAAGAGATTGTGCGGGTGTGCGAGGTGTCGGAGATTGCGGCATGAAGCAGAGCGGCTTCAACGAAACCATACCCTGGGTCCGTGAACATTTCCTCAGGATCAAACCCCGTGCGCAGTTCATATGGATGGGCCAGCAGTCCATGTGCCAGATGGCTGACACCATTGAAGCCAACGGTGGACCAGCGGTGATCTTCTGCAACGATGTAGACGGACCCTGGGGTGCGGTGGGGGCCTTGGAGCTGCCCGCCACGACAAGGCAGGCGGAAATATGGGCGGTGCAGAGTCGGGCCATGCTGCGAAATATGCTCTACTTCGACAGTGAATGCCACGACTGTTTGCGTTACTACGTTAAAGAGCGGCAGTATGAGCGGCTGCAATGTCATGTGCGGGCCTCGTGGGGGCGGTCGCGGACTTGGGTCGAGGGTTTTGGGTTTGAGCAGGCAGGGTTTGTCCGGGTGTGCGGGGTGCCTGAGATACTAATCCGGTATGAGTGGAGACCATAGGCGTGGCCGTATCCCCTGCAACGTTTAGCGGCTTGCAATCCGGTATAGCCTGGGGTGGGCTCATCGGTGGCGTGGTGACCGGCGTCATGGGTGGCATCATGGCACGGAATGAAGCCCGGTTTGCGGCACAGATGGCAGAGCGCCAGGGCGAGATCGCTAGGCGCGGCGCTGAGTGGCAAGCCTACGCTCTCGAGCAAGAAGCCCTGGACTTCCTCACGATGGCGGACTTCACCGCAGCCAACAGCATTTTGGACGCGCAGGACGCGGAGCGCATAGGCCGCTACCGGGCAAATGTGGTGCGGGCGGCAGGGGCACAGCGGCGCGGTGATATTCGGGCCAGGGCGGGCGCTCAGGGCACAACGGCGGACGATCCCGGCAGTATCCTGGAAATGGCCGCTGACGTGGAGCAGACCGAGCTTGCGGCGCTAGCGGAGCGGTGGCAGGGGGAGCACGCAGGGGTACAGATGCGGACGGAAGCCGAACACATGCGCTACAAGGGGCGGCTCGGGCTGACAGCGGCGCGGCGTGGGCAGCAGCTCATCATGCAGGGCGCAGACGCTCAGATGCAAGCCGCACGCATGCAGGCGGGGATGCTACGGACGCAGGCCGACACGGATTTTTTCTCTTCCATGATGCAGAGCTTTTTGGGGCCGCAGACGTTGAGCACAGTGCTCAATTTGATCGGGCGTAAGGAGCCCGAGGCCAAACCTGTAGGCTTCAACTTCGACCCGTTCACCTTTGGGCCACGGCAGACCCCGAGGTCACCGTTTGAAGCCTTTGGCATACAGGACATGGACACATGAGCGAGATAAACGCATTCCAAACACTCCGGTTTGAGGACAAGCGATATGCCCAACTCCTTTTGCGCATTGAGATCGATTCGCCTGACAACAGCGTGACCATATGGGTCCGCGATCCGGAGCAAGAAGAACCCATCGTGTGCAAGGGTAAGGGCCGGTCGTTGGTCGATTCTGAGCAGCTGGCGGTTGAACAGGCCAGGGAGCATCTCAAAAGGATCGTAAGCGAGCAAACAGAATAAATGGCTGAACTCTTTTTCCCGCAATATGGGCCACGGCGGCAAGCCCCTGATCTGCCGGTAGGCCTGGAAAGCCGCAATGCCGAGTTGGCAGCGCGCAACGCTCAGATTGTGTCTAGGGTTGCGGGTGCCACTGCCGACGCGGCGTTGCAGCGTGCGGGGCAGTCTGCCCAACTGTCGCAGCAGGGCTTCAGCATGGCGCAGGCTTCTGCCGAGGCGCTGGTGAAATACCGGGAGATTGAGCGACGCGAGCAGCTCGTGATCCAGGAGACACGGGCGGGCCACGCGCTGGCGCAGGCAAAACAGGCGGCGCAGAACGAGATCGACCTGTACCTGACGTCGCCTGAGAGCCGCAGCCATACCAACCCAGAAGAGATACCGCAAGAGGTTGGGGCCATCCTTGAGCGCTACGGCTCGCAGATGATGAGCGAACTGGGTCAATATGATCCAATCGTGCAGCAAAATGCCGGGCTTGACTACCAAAACTTCGGGCAGGGGATTGTGCCGCAGGTCCGCAAAGAGAAAACGGCACGCATCAAGGATCAAGCCATCGCGGCAAGTATTGAGTTTGAGGACGTCCAGAAAAAAGAGTTCTTCCGAGCCGAGACGCCGGAGGCTAGGCAGCGGGCTTACGATTCCATATTGGGGCGCTGGGAGCTACTACGTGAGCAGGGGCTCATGACGGCGCAAGATGAGGAAAAACGTCAGATTGTCCTGAGCAAAGATTTGCTCATGGAGTCCATTGCGGAAATGAGGCGGTCGATCACGCTGGACACGTCGCCCGACGTGATTGCACAAGGCTACGGCGCCATTAATGCGACGTCGCTTAGCCCCAAAGAAAAAGAGACACTAACTCATGCTCTTGACAGCCACATAAGTGGCTTGTTGAATCATGACGCGCAGCGCCGCAACCTGGAGTCGCAAGCCCGCAAGCAGCGCGAAGAAGAAGTCATGAAGCAAATTGTCATAGCGGGTGTCCAGGACGGCGATTGGCGCAGTGCCATGGAGATGCTCAACCAGGGACTCCAGGCCGGTGTGATTGATACGCCTACGTATCTGCAGCGGCGTAACGAGTTCCTACGGATGCAGCAAGGGCCAGAGCTTAAGCACAGCGATCAAAATGCCCGAATGCAATTGCTGGTACTGGCAAAAACGGCGGGCAGTCCTGGCTCTCCTATCCAGAGTATGAATGATTGGATGCGGATAGCAGATCAATACAAAGGTCGTTTGACGGGCGCCGATCTCGGATCTGCCTTTGTGATCGGTCTAGGCGAGATTGAGGAGGAGGCAGGCCGCTCCCAGCGTGCGAGCATAGGCGACGCCAAAGCTGACCGCAAAACCGCTTTTGACCAGGGCGTGCGGGACTTCAAAGCGTGGTTCTCAGACACTGCACACTTCCCAGGTCTGCCTGGCGTCCAGGGCACAGCGGAGGATTCTCAGCTTGTATCGATCGCGCAAGGGCGGCTCATCAGTTGGATGGACGAGAACCCTAGCGCTACGCCTAAGGACATCAACATTTTTGTTGATGAACTCCTTCTGGAAAATGACAAGGTGGTGCAAAAGCTGTTCAGGGAGCGCAACGCTAATCTATACGACCGAACTATAGGCATAGAGGTAAAAACGATTGAGGGCCTGGACGCGGAACTAGCAGCGGGGCGCATCACACAAGCGCAGCATGCGGACCTAGCCGAGTTCATTGTGTTTCGTGACAAACGCCTCAAAGCCCTAGACCAGCAGCCAGCGGGAGCAACACCGGGCGTCCCGTCGGCCATACCGCCAAAACCCAAAGCGCAGCAGGGCAGCTCTCAGGATGTGCTGAAAAGCTGGTGGAACTGGGGCATCGGGGCCTTGGAATCGCTGACCCCGGACCAGCAGCAGGACGCCAAGAGTAAAGCAGAAGGCGAGGGACTAGGGGCGTATTTCAACAGACATTTTAACAGGTTCTTCGGTAGTGGTGGGACAGGTGGAGCGCCGCCGCCGAGACCGCCGAACAAACAGGAATAGGCGAAAGTAACGCCGCGACAGCAGGAACAAAAGTAACTTATGATAGAGACTCAAGTATACCCCCTACATAACAAAACCCCTGGAAGTACGGAGACATCCAGGGGCATGGCTCGCCTGATGGGGATCAGTCCATCAGGGTCATGGCTAAGAACATCGAATAGAGGTTAACCTCTGAGGTACTATATGTCAACCAATCTTTTAGCTGATGACACACCCTTCGATCTGACGATTCGCCAAGAGCTGGAAGAAAACGGCGGCTTGCCAGCAGACAGCCCCGTACATGCGCACCGCAGACGGGCAGATGATCCTGTTGACATGGTGATCAAGGGCATCCAGGAAGAGGCCGACGCGGACGAGGCGCGGGCGCGGTCACACCGGACGCAAGAGCTAATCGCTGCGTTTCGGGCATCCGAACCGGAGACGCCGATTGAAACCCTGGAGGTATCTGCACGGCGCATTGCAGAGCGGGAAGCGCCAGCGGACTATGCGTCCGTCGTCAACCCGGAGTATAACCCCCAGGCCCACGGCGAACTCAAAAACCCCAACTCGTGGGCGACATGGTTTGACCAGCTCGCCGATAGCCCGGTAGGACAATTTGTCCAGCGGATCGACAAGGCCATCAACCCGGAGAGCTTGGGGCGGCTGGCAACGGGCACCTTGCAAGCAATTGGTGAGTCGGGCGTGGTGCGAGCGATCGATCAAGCCATCACGCCTGAAACCGTCCTGCCCATGGTGGCAGGCGGGGTCACGGACGCGGCCAAAGCGGCGCTCGGATCGCTAGAGTTTGTACGGAAAACAGCCGCCGATCTGGGCGTCAAGGCGGGGGTGCGAGAGCCCGAGTCGGGGATGGGTGAGAAACCGCCTGAAGGCCAGCCCAATATCATTGGGCATACGGACGCCGGACGGCCTATTGTGCGAAACGAGGACGGCTCCGTATCCACGGAGCGAACCATTACGGTTATTCACCCCAGGCTCAATGATGGCAAGCCTACCAATATTCCGAGTATGTACGGCGGTATTGAGCGTGGGGAAGACGAAGCGTCAGAGATCGTGATTGCAGCGGGCGGCAAAGACCCGGAGACAGGGCGGGAACTCCCAGGCTTTGACACGATGGCAGACGCGGTAAGGGCCGCAGAGCAGCGTACCGAGGATCTGGGCAACGCCATACCGCAGGCACAGGGCAGTATTTTCCAGCAAGCACAGGCGGCCATACCAGACGTGCCCAAAAGTGAGGACCCGGTGCAAAACATGGGGCGCGGGCTGGTCCAGTTTGCGAGCTGGTTTATACCCGGCATGGGTGCTGCCAAGGCCATGGGGTACAGTGGCAAGCTGGCAGCTGGCATAGTCTCAGCACTCGAGAGCTTTGCCAACCGCAACCCGGACGATCAGACGCTATCGACCTTTATGCTACAGCTGGCGCCAGCCCTAGCCGAGGCGCCAGCCTTTGGGCCGATGCTCGAATTTCTGAAAAGCAACCCGGATGACCCCGAGGCACTGCGTCGTGTCAAGTTCCTGGTCGAGGATGTCGTCGCTGGCGTGTTTGTGGATACGGCGATGGACCCCAAGGCGACGGCGCAAAGCCTGGTCAATATGCTAGACGTGGTGCGCCAGTCCAAGGGCGGCAAGGTTGCCAAAGATGTCCTAGCCGATGAAAGCGGGGCCATCTGGTTTGGCCGCCCGAAGGATGAAGATTTTCTGTCTGGACCGATGGAACCTGATCCTACTGCACAAACGAGCATAGGGGATCCTGGTGCAGTGCCCCCTACTGCACAAACGAGCATAGGGGATCCTGGTGCAGTGCCCCCTACTGCACAAACGGGCACTGGGGGAATTGCAGAACCCCCAATTGCCCCACCCCCCGCAGCAGAGATACCACGACCGGGCGCCCGGACAAGTGGGCCATTGGATGGCCCCCCACCCCCTGCCAGGCCCCAGGCAACCCCACAGCGGGTTCCTGTGCCACCGCAATACCAGCAGGTTGATGACAGCCTCGAAACACTATCGCGGCAGTACAACGCGGAATACGAGCGCTTCCGCCGGGGTGACGTGCGACACATAGCAGATGTGGCTGACGAGGCCCGCAACATGGGCCTGACGATTGACGACATTGTGAGCATGGAGCCGGGATCACTTGCTGACGATACCATGATGGCCGCAATGGGTGAGCTACAGATTCGCCACGCGGAAAAACTCAAAGGCATGATCGACGCCTATGATGCAGCCAAAACGCCTGCCAACGAAGCGGCGATGAAAAAAGCCATGAAAGAGTTTGGGCTTATCAAAACCCGCTATATGGGTGTGGGCCGGGAAGTGGGGCGAGCTGAACGCATGAGACAGGAAGCAACCGCCGATCAAAACAACCTCGTCCGCAACCTGGATAAAGCCATAGGCCGGGCGGGCATGAGTGGCGATCCCGACGCATTGGTGCAAATGTTCAAAAAGCTTGACCATCCGGGCAAGGTCGCTACATTCCTCAATAAGATGGGTAGCGCATCCAAAGTGACACAAGACACCCTTGCGGAAATCTACGTGAGCAGCTTGCTTTGGAAGCCATCGACATGGATCAAAAACGGTATCGGGTCGACCATATTCTTGCAGGGACTTGCCACGGAACGGCTCATTGCTGGCGCCATTGACAAACCGGTGAGCTTGCTTTTCGGCCGCGATGGCTCCGGCGTCACCATGGGCGAAGCGCGGGCTCTCATCCACGGGCAATTCGTAGGCAAGAGCAAGGCGCTCCACGGCGCGGTGGACGGCTTGCAGGAAAGGCCAATTTCTTTTCAAATAGGTGGCGGCGCAGTATTTGAAAAATCCCAGAGGCCCCCCAAGATCACAGCGGAAAACTACGGTCTTGACCCAGACGGCATGATGGGCAAGATGGTCAATTTCTCGGGCCGCCAGGCGCGTCTTTCGGGGCGTATGATGCGGGCAGCCGACGCATTCAACCGCACCATCGCTCAGGAAGGCCAGCTTCATGCCTTGGCGCACCGCAACGCCACGGAGGCAACCGCGGTTGCTAGGCGGGGTGGACAAAACCGTAAACAACTCAAGCAGCTCTGGGATAAAACCTACTCGCAAACACTCAGCACTCCCAGCCATACCTTGCAAGGCGAAGTCCAGCAGTTTGCCAATATGGCGACGTTTACCGATGATCCGGGCAGGCTTGTCCAGAAGCTCAACGAAGCCGTGGAGGCCGTGCCGCTGCTTACTCTCATCTTTCCCTTTCGTGGAACCATTGCCCGGATTATGAGCCAAGGGGTGCAGCGCCTGCCTGTACTCGGACTCCTTGCCAAAGAAAACCGCGAAGCGCTCTTGCGTGGCTCACGTGCAGACCGGGAAATTGTAGCAGCAAAGCAGGCTATGGGGCTCGGGATCGCGGGCATACTGGGCTATATCGCCATGAATGGCCGCAGCACCGGGACGGGATCACGCAACAGGACGCTTAGAGAAGCAGAGCACGGTGCAAGAATTCCGCCGCTGGCCCTGGGCTTTGGCGCCGATGAGTTTGGCAACCCCACGACATGGATAGACTACAGTCAGCTCTTAGAGCCGTATAGTACCGTCATCACCTTTTTTTCGGACCTGTGGCGGGCTATGCCACTTATTGTAGACAACGCCCTCAAGGGCAATACAACGATGATGGACGCGGCCACGGAAGGCCTTGCGGCTACCTTCTCAGCCCTTATCAACTCGACGACCAAGAAAAGCTTTCTGATCACCACGAACAACATTGTGGATGCCTTTACGGATGAAACCGGGGCGAAGTTCCAGCGCTTCCTTGGGGAGCTTGCCGTGGGGTTTGTGCCCAATGTCGTCCGGGGCACGGAGACAGCGCTAGACCCTGCGATACAGGAAGCGCGGACAGCAGCCGAGCGCTTTAGGCGGGCTATACCCATTTGGAATGATGGGATGAAAATCAACCGCAACGCCATCACAGGGGAGCCGGAAGAGCGTCCAAGGTACTTCAAGCCGGGGAGTGCAGACAACATATTTGAAGCCGCCTTATTGCTGCTGGCGGACTTATCCATTCCTGTCAACCCCGTCGTGCGCGGTGAGGATAACGAAGCTGAATGGATTTGGGAGAACATCCTCAAAGACAAGCTGACCGGTATCGGCCTGGAGGTGGCTGACCGGGGCGTACTCCACGGTGTCCAGCTAGAGGACGAGCAGCTAGACCGCCTGGAGGTCCTTCGGGCTGGGGTCAAGCTCGAAAACGGCACGTTCTCCGATACGGGCAAGACGCTCAAGCAAGCGCTTTTGGAGGTCATGCAGGCCGATTGGTACAAAAACAGCGAGGCTGGCCCCACAGGCGGCAAGGAATACCATGTTCGGCTTACCTTTAACCAGTATCAGAAGGCAGCAGAATTTCAGTTATACCAGGAATACCGGGAGGTGGCCGCCAAGATCGCCATGCAGCGGGTAGAAAACCAGATACGCCGGGCGCCGGGGATTCTGAGCCCGGAAGGCCAGCAGGGGGCCGACAGGGTCAGAGAGGAGGCTGGCCAGGCCATGCAGCAGATGCTCATAGGTAGATAAAAATAGGGTTAACATGAGGTGCGGCAGCATGGATTTTGACCGGGCATTTAGCGGGTTATTCAATGCAATTGAGGTTATTGGTCTGGCTGTCATCGCCTATTCAGGCTGGAGAGTCAAGCAGCTTGCTACCAAAACGATTGAAATTACATCTGATACCAACGTCAGAGCAGTCAACACTGAAAAGGGCATGGAAGAGATACGGCACGAGACGAATTCCAAGATGACCGAACTGCTTGAAGCAACGGCGCGGCGCTTCCAGCTTGAAGGCGAGGCCGCCGGGCGCATTGAAGAGCGCAGCTCCAGTGGTGAGAGGGAAGCCGAGCGCCACGAAAGACAAACTGAGCGGCAGGCCGAACGAGCGGAAGATAGAGACGAACGGCAACGGATGCGCAATAGTTGGCAAGCCCATGACCGAGACCGAGACCAAGACCGGCGCCGTGAAGAAGACAGAGAGCGCCGTGGGCTCCCTGATCCATGATTTGCTGGGGGCATGCATTTCTAGGGGCGTGCTTTGCGACCTTTGCCTTTTGCATGGGGATACTGGTTGCAAAGCACGTTGGGACTAAAACATCGGGTGGTGGATCGTCCACACAATGAGATGCCTTATTGACTTGGATTGTAGCCGACAGGCCAGCATTGAGGGTAATGCTCTCTCTGTAGGCGTGTGTAGGTCGTTTTGCCTGCTCTCTGTGCGGCCTCGCGTTTAGCTTCGATTTCCCTTTCCCACATCAGCTCGCTTTGTTTGGCCTTTGCCTCACACGCCTCCTTACTGTCGAACCCCTCAGATGGCAGGAGAGGATGTCTTTGCGTCCATCCACCTATACACATGCCTTGCATATCGCATTCTACGGAATGGACAAAGTTGCTGTCCCATAGAATCCACCCGCAATCAGCCCCAAAGGCCGGGTGCCGGATGCCATCGATGATCAGGTATATGCCGAGCACAATAGCAACCGTGCAAACCAGGACTGCTAGGCAGGATTGAAACGGCTCCTTACTCGCCATCGGTGCCGCCCCCGCGTTTAGAAGGATCGTCATTCTTATCTATACGGAGCCACACTTGAATAAATCCCTTTAGTTTGAGCACGTCCGCCCTCGTAAAATCATAGGTATCGCTGTCGTAAGCGGTCCCATGATCCCACCAGGTCTCCATGCGGAGGCCACCCTCGTGTGGCGAAAACTCCGCATGCAAGCCAGAAAACCTCGGATGCGTCAGCACAAGCCGTGGCCAACGTGGCATCTCAGTATTCTCCTCCTAGCATTCCTCTGTGGTGTCCAGGTATATCTCCATAATGACTCGACCTTCAGCTATCATTTTTTCTAACTTGCTAAATGGATCCAGGCTAACCCATCCGCTGTCAAGGGGAAGGCTAGGCACGGAAAACTCAGCGTCTGGCTTTGTCCCACAAAGTTGTGCAGCGATATAGACCCACGTATCAACTGCCACCCCCTCGCTCTCGTATTCTCTGATCATCCGGTCTAGTTCAGGCAGATGTTTTTGTGCTTCCTCAAAGTCAGGGAACAGGGAAAGGAGGAACGGTTTGCAAAACCTATTCGCTTCCACTATCTGGTTTGTAAAAAGGGTGTCCCCCGTCATATGGGCTAGAAGCCTGTACAACTCCCCAAAGCCAGACTCGGGGTCAATTAAGTTCCGCTCTGTGATGGATGCCATAATAACGCGGAACGGAAAACGCTGGTATGTTGCCATACTAGTATCCCCCCGTGGCCAGGGTTAGCTCAAAGCATACTGGTCCGACACATACCGGGCGCGGCTTGGGTCTAACCTCTAGGTCGCGGGCCTGTGGGTACGTAGGCGTTATGGAACCGAGGTATAGAATAACGCCAGCGGTTAAGGCGAGCAGTATGGCTGTCGTGTGAGACCGGCGGTTTGGCCTGTCGTGATCCATTTGCTTCCCCTTTAACAGTGGTGGTTTTGCCGATACGATACTTCTGGTTACAGTGGGTACAGTCATTTATGTGGTCCCGTATGCTAGAGCCACCAGTATGAATTAAAGCCCCCCACTCACAAGCTTTGAAGTGATCCATTGCCTTGTCGATAATCCAGCATTCCAGGTCCTCTGGGTAAACATACTTACTAATGTATTTGACGCCTGAGCAGTTCATCTAAACCGCCTTGATGTATGTTATTGGTCCGCCTGTAGGGAAGGCAATGGACACCGACGCAGGATAGGCTGCCGTGTTGTCATCCCGGCGCCAGGTTTGCCCCACGACCGACATAGGCAGCAGGTGTGCATCCTCGCAGTCCATGGCCTCCTGTTCGGTGTCGTACAAAAACAGACAGCGGGTGCATTCGTACTGAGTAATGGTGTTAGGCATGGCGCGTCCCCTCTTTCTCCCGTTGATCTTTCGCATTTTGTTGGTACTTCTTCCTAGTCTCAATCTTGTACTCTACATAGCACTGCTGGCAGCGCAGGCGGGGAGGCCCCCACATACGGAACTTGCCCGGCTTGCGGAACTCGTAATCAGGCTTTGACTCTCCACACCTAACGCATGTTCTATCTGGCTGTGCACGCATATGCACGGGCTCATGGGCGTTCGCATCGTCTTGAGTCCGGAACCGCTTAGAGCAGAACGAGCACTGCCATATCGTTATAGGTATCGCCATGTTACCGCCCTCTCTCTCAGTTAAAACGCTCGTACAATCGCCGCATGGTCTTTGATGTCGTCTAGTACAATCTCACCCGCTTTTTCGATCGTCTTGCCAATCGCCGCTACCAGCTCAGGGGGAAAATCTGCCGGACGCTTCGCCCCTGGCGCCTTGTCGCCAAACTCCGCCATTAAGTACATAGCCACGTCCCAAGCTTCCAACTTGCAGCCGTCATACCACTTGACCAGGGCAAACCAGGGGGTCTCTGGTTGGAGACAGTCGTCACCAAAGAGGTCCGTCCATCCGGGGCCTTCCAGGTCTGCTACGAATTTCAATACAGCTTGGCGCTGCATGTGCGTCAGGTATTTAGTTGTACCCGGATTCTGGGGTGTGCCCCAGCCCTCGCCTTGGATGTACGCCCTGACGTAGCTCTGATAGTCTTCTTTCCAACGGCTTACCTTGCTGAGTTCCGCGAAGAAGGCTTTGCGGGTCGCTGCATCCATCTCGGGGCGGCCTGGTTCCGGATCGTCGTCATCCGTGGGGATATCGTCATCTCCGTAGGCGGACGTCTCGTCGCGGCGCTCCTGGCCACCAGGACGGTTCGGGCGGGGATCTTGCTGCTTGAGCATCTTGTCGATAGCGGTTTTCGCCTGGTCCATCGTGCGCGTCGTGCTGATAAAAGCTTCTGTTTCGCCCGCTGCCCAGTCCATATCGCGCGCAAGCTTGCGGATGAAATTGACCTGCTTGTCACTTGGAGGGCGCTCGACGTTGTACATAGGGGGCTGGGTCATGTCCGGGGTGGTGCGTGTGCCGTTCTGGCGGCTCTGCGCGCTTATTACTTCGTCAGCAGAGGCGATGCCGCTCACATCGCCGTATCCCAGGAAACCTAGGGCACGGCCTACAGCGCTCGTTTCAGCACACTCATAGGGGCTAGTCACTTCTGGGCCAGACTCTGCATTGAGATGTACGGAAGCCCGAGCGACAGCTTGCTTGCGGCCTATCTTCACTTTAGCGACACAGAAATAGGTACCGGCGAACTCGGCTAGATCAGTTTCGATGCTAATATCTTCACCCTGCTTGTCCGCCTCCTGATGCATCAGGCCCACACGGCCAGCCACCATCATGTATGGCTTGCCATGAATGCCAACTACAAACTTGCTCATATCGTCGTGGGCTGCGGTTTCTTGGTCTGTGGTTTCTTGGTCTGTGGTTTCCATCTTGCTTTCCCTTATCATATTGGTTGCCGACTCTCTGTCCTATATGTTCCCCAGAACCAGCTTTAGTCAGAGGGGGCGATCGTTGCCAGGTATTGTAGGGTTACGTCGCTCACAAAAAACTTGATTCCTTTGAGGCCCCTAAGTTCCTTGATTCTTCCGTAGCTATCCTTGCGCTGAATGCGGTATTTCTTGCCTTCGATCTCGATGTGGGCCTCTTCCCCTGGTTTTGCCAGCCGCATGTTATCTCCCTCCTGTTCGCCGTCCATCTCCCCTAATGTGTTTGATCACCCATTGGAGGCGCGGCGGATCCTCCAGTACCGCTTCCACGTCCTCCGGTAGCAGGCCAATAGCCCAGAGCAGCTCGGCTGCTTCCTTTGTCTGAAACCATGCCAGGCTTTGGACTCTCACTTGTTGCTGTTTTTTGAAATCCATGCCGCTTTTTATCCCCGCCCCTATGGCATCGCGCAAGGCGGTCAAAAACCACGGCCTGTATGAGCTTGCGATATGGGTCATACCTATTAGCGCTTGCCTCCTGTAGTGTGCCAGACCTCTGCCGGTCTCCCTTACTGATACTGCCGGGGCCGTCCTGTCCGTAGTCGTCATACGATCCGTATGCGTGGTCACTGTATAATGGAGGACGACTGAGCTGTTTCATCCCATTGCACTCCGTATCCATTCATAGAGCCGCTCGCTACCTGGCCTAATCCCCTGTCAACCCAACCCTGAACCCCGCATACATACACGCTTTGCGCTGCTGTAACTGTAAGCTGCTTTCCCACGTCCCACGCCAGGGACGGGCACACCACGCGCCCACCATGCCAGCCAGGGATGACGCCGCGATGTCTCCCGCTTCGCGTTCCCCTATGTGCGGCGCTGCGTCCGCAATGAAGCCGTCCACAAGGGCCTGGACACCATCGACGAATTGCAGTTGGAATTTCTCCAGGGGTGTCACTACGCCACCTCCCTAAGCGCATACCGCGCGATCAGTAACGCCTCTGCTTTGCCGTCATCTTTGACCCTGGACAGGTCAATCTCGGGCCATAGCTTGCGAGCCAACTCCAGGGCCAACAGCTTTTTTTTGGTTACTGGCGTACCTTTGGGTGGCCTCAACTCGTCATAAAAGCCTTTCCAGGCGCTGGGCGCCACGCGCGCAACCCGGATGCCGTGGGCAATCGCGGCGCCTTCGATCAGTGCCGCCCCCCTGATCAGCTCCCCAATAGAGACAGGATTGCTACCCGGGTGGCCCCAGATGCGCTCGATCATCATATAGATACGGCTGGGCTCGCCTAGCTCTCTGGTCTGCATCTGGAGCATGGCGCAGATCGTACGCACATCTAGCTCGCTACCCGGTTTGCCCTTATATGTGGACATATGCGGCATGCATATAACCCAGGTCATATCTCGCATGGCGGAGCTGCGATCAGGCGGGTCTGTCCAGATGCCCGCAATCGCCCCATTTTGCCCTGGGTCAACGCCTAAGACGAGGTGCCCATTACGCATCTTGCTCTCCCTTTACTAGACGAGTTTCTATTGCCTACGAAATAAAGTCCTCCGCCGATGCTTCGCTTGTGAATATCCGGCAGTCCCCATATCTCCACGTGCGGAGGTATTCTTGTCCATCAACATAAAAAAATGCTCCATATTTCACAGCGTCTTCACTCGCCTCGTGGTATAACACGCCGCCAGGTACTTCTACTGGCAAAATCTCTATAGGTAGGATTTTGCGGCCGGGGATAATCAGCCAACGCCAATTATTCATTTCTTTCCTAATACTCCCCCTTATCTCCTCAACGATCCTATTGTGACCATTCTGAGCGTCATCCCACACACAATAGCGTTCCTGCAAAATCTCTTCTCCGTCCGCATCAAAGGCCATCGTCTCAAACAGTACTGGAGGACCATCTATAGAGAATCCGTGATTTATCCCTATGAAAACTGTGCTGATCTTGACGCCGTTATCCAGCATAGTTAAATCAACTTTGCGATCTGCTGTCTCAAACCACCAACTCCAAAAGTGTACATCGTCGATCGCTACAGGTTCGTGTCCCTCAAGGATATAGTAAATGCCCATTTAATTATCTCCCCACAACATCATCAAGTGCCGCGTCCAACACCGCTTGTTTCTCAATGAGTAACTGAGCAAAGCGGGCGTCAAGCGATCCATCAAACACCAAATGCTCCACCAATACGCTCTCTTTTTGCCCGATCCTATGCACTCTATCTTCTGCCTGGCTCATGTCGGCAGGGACTGGGGACAGCTCCAGGAAGATCACACGAGACGCGGCGGTCAGCGTAATGCCCACGCCAGCGGCCTGGATGTTGCCCAGGAAGACGCGGCAATTAGGGTCATTCTGGAACGCCTCAACCATCGATTGGCGCACAGCTAGGGGTGTATCGCCAGTGATCGCCGCATGCTCAATATGGGCAACTACCAAGGCTTGAGAGATGCACCTGATCAAATCCCTGTGATGCGCAAACACAATTACTTTGTCCGTCTCTTCGAGCGCTTCCAGAATGTACTGAGTTCCAGGCTCCAGCTTCGCACATGCAATGCTAAGGCGTACCCGCGACATTGCCGTAAAGGCCACGCGCTGAGCGTAACGCAACCTCTCAACAGCTTCACGGTACGCGGTCTCATCTCCCGCTGCTCTGGCTCGCTCAACCTCTTCTTCTGCCCACTCAATATCTGATTGATATACAGCATAGGCATCCAGCTCCTCATCTATCAGGTCGCTATATTCTTCACTCGGTAGCGGCACAATGCGGCGTATCTTGGGGGGTAGCTCCTCTAGAACATCCGCCTTGAGACGGCGGATCATGAGCGATGCACGCAATTTGAGCTGCAATTCTCCCAGGTTCGAGGCGCCCGTGAAATCCCAGACGAGCTTGGGTTGCCTGCCTGGTATCTTTTTTTGGTGCCCCGCACAGTAGCGGATGCCGTACTCGATAAAGCGAGGGAATTGATCAGGTGCTAGGCTGCTGACCAGAGGCCATAGCTCAACCGGACGGTTGGTAATTGGGGTCCCTGTCAGGGCGAGGACGCGGTCACCGCGGTAAGCAATGCCATCAGGCTTGCCCAAAACAACCTTGGTGCGTTTGGCCTTGGGATTCTTGCAATAGTGCGCCTCATCTAAGATGATGAGATCAAATCTCATCTCAATTAGTTGCTCATAGATACCCTGCGTAAGCAGGTCATAATTGACGATTGTCAAGCAATGGCCCTGATTTGATACCTTATCGATGCCAGACGTCACGATGTTGTAATACCTAATCCCCCGAAACGGAGTTGTATCCCATTTAAAAAACTCATTGCGCCAATTGAGCCGCAGGGATGCCGGGCAAACGACTAGGATCGACCGGGCTTCTAGCGCATTGGCGACGCCTATGGCCATGACGGTTTTGCCGAGGCCCATTTCATCGGCGATGATGCAGTGCGGGTGCGCCAGGGCGTACTGGATGCCCACACGCTGATAGGGACGGTACTGGAGGCCATCAGGACAGGGATACTCGGGGGCGTCGAGCGAGGGGCGGCCTTGGCGCGACATCTCTATAACCATGAGTTTGCCTTGGATGATCCGCTCTGCCCGGTCATCGGCATACTCGCGCAGCCGCATAGCGACCAGCGTATCTTCTGTAGCCCAACGCCGCTCAACCAGGCGTGTCCAGGTAAACCCTGCTTTTTTGGGTAGCTCTTTGGTGGTTATGTCGCCCGTCCAGACGTAATAGCCGCCCTGATGGGTGAGGTATAGAGGAGGCATGTCGGGCCTCCTCTAAGGTAGGGGGGTGTGTGTGGTGTCCATGATCTTGCTTTCCCTTGTTGTTGGTAATTGCCCAGAAACTTCCTCGTAACTGATCATATAATACCAGTCATGATCACATATGTCAATCATAAATGATGCACAAATGTGATCATAATGGTATATTTATGCTACGGCATAGACCGTGTCGATTTTCACACAAATAGAGAGGGCGGTAAATGATGAGATTCGGCGAGCTTATCAGGTCTGAGCGACTGCGCAAAGGGATCATGCAAGTTACTCTGTCAAGACAGAGCGGCGTGTCTGTGCCTACACTGGTCAGGCTGGAAAGCGGTAGGCAACGGACCACAACGTTTGAAAAAGGCCTGGCCCTATGCATGGTGCTGGGTATCCCATGGGAACTGATCAGGCAGGTAGATTTGGAGGACGATGAGTGATGGAACACGACCAATTTGAAGCGATACGTGAACGTTTTGACCGTGGCATGAGGCTCATGCTAGAGCTGCTTGAGGAAAGTCAGCAGGCAGAGAAAAAAATGGTAGAAAGGCTAAACGAACCTAGCCTTTTTTACGGTTCCGAACACAGCCAGGCGGCTCAGGATATCGTCAACAAAATTATGAGACAACGGGAGCCCAAGGATGACAGCTGAACTACCGATTGCGAGGTGAGATATGGAACCCCACGAACTGAGAGAGCTAATCGACAACTATGATATCCGCATCGATCTGACAGACAAGATACCGGAACACGTCCGCAATTCTCCCGCTGTACAAGCCTGGCTTGCAGAGGTGAATAGAATCCTGACACAGGAATTAGAACGAAGGGCACGCGCCAATGACAAATGAATTTCCAAGAGACGTGGAGCAATTCAACAAAGACCTCCAGGCCCTAAGCACATGGCGCAAAGGCAAACACCGGCACCCTGAGCGCGGCATGATCTATTTCGTTGAGGCCGTGGGGTTGGATCGGATCAAGATCGGCTACACCACGGGCATGTTTCAGGCGCGGCTGGCCGTGATCCAGACGGGGAGCCCGGTGGAGATCAGGCCGCTCATGGTCATGAAAGACCGCAGCAAGCTGGAGGAAGCCGTGCTGCACCGCGAATTTGTCCAGTGGCGCACACATGGGGAATGGTACAAACTTACCAAGCCCATAGCGGAGTGGTTGTTTGCTGCGTGGAAGGACACAGACCTGGATCATGTGGTGTCATGGCGGAACAATCTCGAAGCGATCTGGAGGCACCACCAGATCATATCTTAGAGCCAATGCTGTAAAGGGAAAACAACATGAGCGATGGGTTACAACACGATCATGTAGAGTCCGAGTTTCGCAAGAAAAAAGCTGAAGAGATAACTCTGCAAATGGCGATTATGGGGTCGCTCGAAGGGGAGGCGATCTATGCATGGGTCGATCAGTATGGCAGTAGTCCATTAGCCGTCGAACGTTGGGCTAAATACGTTTTTGAGTCCGTCCCGAGCGCCGACCTATACGGCGCTGATCTGATCCACGGGCTATCGGTAGCGCGGGGTTATCCGTCGGCCTGGGCACACGCTTACGAGCGCATGAATGCGGAACACTGGAGCCGTGACCAAAGGGACGCGCTCGAAAAAGAGGTGCAATTCTACCGCGACAAAATCAACCCAGTAACCGTCAAGAAAAAGCTAGGGAGGCCCGTACTTGTGAGAGGCGATACGATCCAAGCAAAGGCACTCGATTGGCTGTGGTATCCATACCTGGTCAGGGGGATGATATCCGTGGCCGATGGCGATCCTGGCGTGGGCAAGAGTCGATTTACCTGTCAGCTTGCGGCGATCATCACACGGGGTTGGCCCCTGCCAGATCAGCAAGGTAAGCCGACTATCCAGCACGCGCCCGCCCCTGTGATTTTTTTATCTGCTGAAGACTCCCGCGAACACACGATTATACCTCGTCTTGAAAGCGATCAAGCTGATTTGTCCCGCGTCCAATTCCTCACCGCTCAGCTTGGCGAGGAAGACGAGGAATTACCCTTTACCCTGCAAAACGTCGAGGCCTTGCGGCAGGCGATGGAGGAGATCCAACCAGCACTCGTCGTTATAGACCCGCTACAGGCCTATTTAGGCGCGATCAACATGAATAGGAGCAATGAGACGCGCCCGCTCATGACTGCGCTCATGAAGCTTGCAGAGGCCTACAACGCCTGCATCCTATGTGTGCGCCATCCGAGCAAGCCGGGGGCAGAAGGCGTCAAGGCTCTGCACCGTGGGCTGGGATCGATCGATATCGTAGGCGCGGCTCGCACCGGGTTGTTTATCGACGATCATCCCTCGGACCGCAACAAGGCGCTGCTGATGCAGTCTAAATCGAATATAGGGCCCAAGGGCCGCACGCAGATTTTTGAGAAGGGCAAAGGCCCCTTCCGCTGGGCAGGCGTGACACGAGCCGATGCAGAGATGCTAGCGGGCAACCGGCGCGGGCCAGATACCCATGTGCTCATTGAATGCCTGTTCTGGCTGGAGACTTTCCTTGCCTCAGGCATACCACAGCCTACGAAAGATATTGAGGCGGCGGCGGCTCGCGATGAAGCGGGGTCGATGAAGACCCTCAACCGCGCGAAAAAACTACTGGGCATTCGCGCCAAAAAGCAGGGCGATATATGGTACTGGACTCTGCCCTCACTGGAGATTATGGATACTGCCCAACCGGGCACGTACGAACCACCTGACTTAGTACCTACTAAACATACAGAAGAAAGAAGAGAGAGTAGAGATACTAGGGACACTAGGGCATGTTCACATGATAATGAATATATACATACTAAACATAGTAAAGATAGTAGTCTTAGTATGGATACTAGGGCATCTAGGGATAGTTCAGTTAATACATATAGTTATAAGGAAGAAGACATAGTAGGACAAGAAGGTCATGTTATGCAAGAAGACCCAGGGGTATATAAGGGGCCAGATATGCAAGCAGGGTCAAGTAAAATCACAGATTTAGGAAAAGGCAAAGATTCGGAGCCATCGGAGTTGGATGTGCTAGAGGACATGGGCTGGCCCTAGTCTGGGTCGCGCGAGAAATGCAAACTGGTTTTTTGCCCAGCCGAGTGTTACTATGGCTGGGACGTCTGGGGCGGGCGCTATGGCCCGTATCGTGGGAGTAGGCTCCTGCTCTATCCCGCATGCACGGGATGTGCGGACATCGGCGGGAAAACAAGATTGCTGACCTAGACCGCGCACGAGCAAGAGCCACGGTGTAATGATACGGTATTCGAGCACCTGTTACCATAGCTAGAAGCACCATCGTCACGTTTAGTAGTATTACGCAGGGCGTCAAGTAGTATTACGCAGGGCGTCAAGATAAGCCATTGACGCCTGCCTCTCCCCTACCGATGGATCTGCCCGCACAATCCCATGGCCATAACACATCACACACCGTAGCTTAAGTCATAGGCAGCGCTAATAGGCATAATGTCGGGAATGCTTGCTGCATTTTTGCGCCACCCCACCACCCTGCCAGCTACGCGCCTTCACTAGCCTTAGTACCACTTATACACACGTTATGCACAGCCGATGGTACCACTTGAGTGAAAAACCCTATACATACCGTTGACAAACATAGGTCAAACGTATAACGTTGCGAGTAGAGGGCCTGGGCATGTTGGTGGTTCTCGTCGGTTCTCCTTCCCATAGTCGAGTATGAGGCGATTCCATTGGGTTATGTGCAGCTAGCCCAGGCCCGAATACGCTGGCTGAATTACGATACGCCTACCCAAACCATGCAATTTGGCCAGTGATCACCGAATCCGTGCGATATAGTTGCTCAAATGGACAAATGTGCTAGTCGAGGCTGGTAGCGAGAGGTCAGACACGAGCCCAACCTCCGAGGCGGACGTGATCCCCTACCTAGCGCTACCGGCCGAGGGGGTGGGGGGCTGCGAGCGATCACCAGGTGGGGGTGGGGGTTCCAAAATTGGGCCGGCGCTGTCACGTTGGGACCACTCACGCAGTACGAGGCTAATTTCAGGGCTCAATCCATTTTTGGAGTCTTCCATGTCTGAGGAGTCTTCGAGGGTACTTGCAGAGGGGTTAGCGTTATGTAAACGCCGGCGTAAGCAAGCCAAGTTAGCGACCACAAAGCTGGCTAATGCACAGCAGAGAGCCTGGTTGCAAGGGGACAAGGCAGGTTTCAACCAGCTTGGAGATGCGGCAGTAGCGTCATGCGGCGACCACGTGAAATGGAGGCGTGCATGTCGTGCGCTCAAGCATCTTGTTGAGCGCAAACAGAAGGCTGCCCATGCCTGAGGATCTGCCTTACGCACGAGTAGGTGCCCCAGAGTGCAAGCCTAGTATTGGCTTAGGCCTACGCACGCTGCACATGTGGGTGGAGTTGCTGGGGGACAGTGATCCGCTGGGGTATATCGAGCATTTTGATGCGGGGGTGGAAGTGACGTCGCCGCAGGTGTTGCAGGGTTTCCGGCGCCGGGCCTTGGATACGTTTGAGGCATACGAGGTGGCAGACCACTGGATGGACATGGACGTATGAGCGCGGGTACGGTCCTGATCATAGGCTTTTGCGGCGGCATTATTGGGTCATTGGTGCTGCATTTTCTGCTTAGGGGCTGAGCCATGAGTATGGGCGAGCTTTTGGTATTGCTGGCGCTTGCCCTTTATATGGGATTTTTGGGATGGAATCTGAATAAGTAGCGCAGGCTTACTTGCTGAGGGGCTGATAGATGCCATACAAGTGGGTGTCTGAGGTCCAGATTTCCCAGGTTGAACTTCCGTGGTATGGGCGAGTCCAGCGAGTAAGGATATCGGCTGTTCCTTATGGCAAGGGCCTGCTGGACGTGGTTGAAATATGGGAAGCCTCGGAACCAGTTGATATAGATCGGTTTAGAGAGATGGCGCTTGATGCTTTTGAGCAAACGGACATAGCGGGCCATTGGATGGGGGAGGATTGGTAGATGGCTGAAACGGCAGATCGCAAGCGAGAAGCGGATCTTATGCCCGTGGCAAGGGACCGGGATCTGATGTTTGTGGCAACCAATTTTGTTTGTGCTGAAAAAGAGGGTACAGCACAGCGTATGGGTCGCTGTGCACCGCTCCGGCGTGAGCAGGTGGTAGAGGCATTCCAGCAGGCAGAGATGGTGTTGGACGTCTATGACGAGATGTTTCCTCGGGAGATCGTAAGCCGTGGCAAGTCAAGCGCCGCATAACGACGCGGATTATAGCCTCAAGGACCTAGCGGAGTCGGGGCTAGTGCCGCGCGCGCGGCTGGAGGCGCTAGCGGATCGCCTTATGGCGCGGTGGGAGGCGGGTGCGGACGCGGCAATGGATGTGCTGCGGGAGCAGATGACAGGCTGCAACAAAACGATTATGTCGAGGTATGGGGAGACGGCGGAGGTCCCAGACAACACGGCACGGCGCCAGGCAGCGATTGAGTGGTTGAAGCATGTCCCTGGGGCGGAGTATCGGCGGGCCATGCCGGTAGCGGTGAATGAGGGGCCACGTGAGATGGTGATCCGGATGGAGGGGATAAACGATGCCAGCCAAGCTGGATAGGTGAGTCAAGCAGGTATCGCACCGTTCAGGTGCGAAAAATGCGTGGGCGATCTGTAACGCGGCCATCAAGGGCAAAAAGAAGCGCAAAAAGCGATGAAGACAACAAATTGGGGTTTTGGGCGTTACGTCTACGATATCGGCGATGATCGGAAGATACACACGGTGCCTGATACGAACAGTTTTGTGATTTCCGAGTGCGACTGCTGGCGCCCTGGGTCTTACGACTCGATGACAGCGGCTGAGTATGCCTTCCAGTTTAGGGATGAGGAGTTAGAACGGCTCCAGCAGCTTAGGAATCAAGACAGCGGCATTCCGATTGCGTTGAGTGACCTTTTGGGGCTTAGAGCGAATGTTGTACGGTGGAGTTAAGTAAGTGACCGTAGAGCACACCGCCGACATAGACCGTAGGACCTACGTGGCGAGCGCTGGCCAGACGGTGTTTCAGTTCCCCATATGGGTGCCGGGGCCGGGGATGCTCCTATTTACGTGCGATGGCACGTCAAAACTGGAGGGCGTCCACTGGAGCGCCACGGGGTACGGGTCTGTCGCGGGTGTGACGATCACGGTGAATGATCCGATGGTGGGCGGTGAGATTGTCGTAGTCAAGCTGGACTTGCCTTTTGTGCAGGCCACGAATTATGTGACGGGTGGCCGATTTGGGGCGGAAGCACATGAGTCGGCGCTAGACTATCAGCACAATTTGATCCGGCAGATGCGCGGCATGATTGGGGTCGCTACGCCGCTACCAGACACGACGGGCCATGCGGGCGATGTGTTGCGCGTCAACGGCAGTGGGACCGGCACGGAATGGTCAAATGTGGACCTGGGCGGTGGCGGCGAGCCTGGCATTACCCTACCGATTGATGCCCAGGACGTCAATTTGACGGGGCCGTATACGGGCGCTTTTAATATCGGGGTGGACCGCGAGACCAAGCGCTTGCGCCAGATTACGCCTGACAATTTCTCTGCCACACAGCTGCTGCGTGACGGCTCTTACAACGCGCAACCGCATTATCAAGCCATGATGGGTGCGGCCAACCTGGGCGAGGGTACGCCGCACTTCCCACGCGGTACGTGGCGCTGGGATAGTGAGGTGGTGGCCGACTATCGGGGCAAGTCCACGACCACGAGCACGCGGGGCTTTGACATTGTGGGCGAGGGCGGTCAGGGCGGCTGCAATATCAATTACTCGGGCACAAATGGCCTGCGCATCCTGACCACGCCGGGCACGGCGAGCTGGCACACGTTTGCGCAAATCGGCAACTTCCGCATGGTCAACACCAATGCGCGCACGGGTGTAGCGATCAAACTGGACGGGGCTGCCTACCTGCACATGCACCATATTGATATTTACAACGCCTCGTATGGCATCGACGGCACGGACGTACTCTCCAGCACCTTTGAAGAGCTTTATATTACCGGCGTCCTGTACGGTATACGCCTCCAGACGGGGGGTAGCTCGCGTCCCAATGCGATCAAATTTACAGGTAACACCATCGGGGCCTGGAATTACGGCTGTCTCCTCATCCAACCCAGTACCGTCAAGTTTATGAGCAACACGTGGGAGGGCATAGGCAGGCTCGGTGCCGACGTCAACCGCTTTGCCGTCGAGGTGCAGGGTGCGGGCGTCATCGGTAGCGGTGTGAGCTGGGACGGTGATCACTTTGAGGGCACGCACGGCCTGTGTGACATCCGTATCAATGCGCCAGCAGCTTCCGCGGCGGCGACTTATGACGTGAATCTCTGCACGATGCAAAAGACGCTACCGGACCAGTACCCGGTCAACAATATCCGGGTGGACCAAGCCGCGGGCGCTGGCGACGTCAAGCTGCGCGTCACCAACACCAAATTTAGTTCGCACAACGGCTACGTACCGGATGCCACGCGCTTGGCCATCCGGTTTTTCTCTGTTGACGGTAACTTTTGGCTCTCGGAATCCAATAACTGTTACCAGAACCAGCTGGAGATGCCGAACCAGCCGTGTGACGAGGTGTTTGCCCATGCCCTGGTTAACGGCGCGCTGGCTGGTCCTATCACACCGATACAGCAACACAATATTGGCGCGGTGACCAAGGTCGGGACAGGTCATTACACCCTGCCCTTCAAGAGCCCGGGAAGGTTTGCAACCAAGGTAGCCACCGCCACACTCGTAGGCACGTCACCGGGTCAAATCCGTGTGACCAATTACGCAACGACGTCCATAACGGTACGTATTTGGAGCGATTTTGCCATGACGACGCCGGCAGACGCGACGTTTGCCGTGCAAGTAGTTGACTAACAAAGGGAAAGCAAGATGACTGACGTTGAATACGAGGGGATGCTTAGGCGGTGGAAGCAGGGCACTGAAGACGTGTTTCGTGCTGCTTCCACCGCCCTTGCTGACAACAAGCTGAGTGGTCTTGAGATCATCACGACGGGTTACGCTGGTATGGCGTTTGGGCTGATGATCCGGCAGGACTGTATGTCCATGACGGTTGCTGATCGTATGGGGATGCTGTCTTACCTGGAGCGTGCAGAGTTGAAGGTACCCTAATGGCCGTCAAAGAGATCAACCTACCGTTCCGCTCAAAACCGTACCAGCAAGAGGGTATTAGCGCCATCCGGGTGGAGCGTAAGAAATACGCCATCTGGAACTACCATAGGCAGGTCGGTAAGGACCTGGGCTTTGTGGGCGGGGTGCTGATCCCTGAGGCACTAGAGCGCATTGGTAACTACTGGTACTGCTTCCCGTCGGATAATGAGGTGTGGGACGATTTCTGGACCAAAAAAGACATCGATGGCAACCCCACGCTCGGGCATTACATCCCGTATGACCTTATGTGGGGCGGCAAGCCTAACGTCCAGAAGCGTGAAATTACGCTGATCAACCCTTACCATCCGAGTCAACCGGGGTCGCTGATATCCATCAAGGCTTATGATACGGTGGACCCCAAGCGCATGCGCGGACAGACCCTGGCGGGCGTTGGCTGGTCTGAGTTTGCGCACTACGAGAAAACCACAGCATATTCCAACCTGCAACCTGCTATCAAGCGCGCTTCTGGCTGGCAAGTCTTTCTAACTACCCCCAACGGCCACAACCATTACTATGACCTGTGGAACAACGTGCAGGGTGACCCGGCCTGGTTTACCAAAACCCTGACCATTGATGACACGGGTATCTTTGACCAAGCGTTCCTAGAAGCTGAGTTGCGCCGCGGCGAGACGTGGGAGAAGCTACGCCAGGAGTATTACTGCGATTTTCAAGCCTTTGTACACGGCGTGCCATTCGCCAAGGAATACGAGTGGCTGATGAAGAATGACCGCATCACCAGTGTCCCCTGGGACCCCATAAAGCTGGTCCACACCATGTGGGACCTGGGCAGGGACGGTACGGTCATACTCTGCTTTCAAACCCACGGCTTGGGTTACAAGTTCATCGATTGCATCGCTGATGCCGACGTCAACCTGGAGTATTACGCCGAGGAAATGCGCCGCAAACCGTATACCTGGGGTACGCATCTAGGGCCCTTTGATCTGGGCGACGATACAAAGAAGCAGTATTTCTCCTCTGAAACCCGCCTGGAATACGCCCGCAGTCTGGGTATTGATTTCAAGGTGCAACACAAGTTTCCCAAAAATGACAGCATCGCAGCAGCAAAACGGCTGTTTCGTATGTCCTGGTTTGACGCGGACAATATGAAGACTTTTTTGCATGCGATGCGTGAATACCATCACAAGTGGGATGACGTGCTGAAAGTGCTCAGTAAAGAGGCGGTACATGACTGGTCCTCTCATTACATGGACGCAGCCATGACGGGCGCGGTGGGCCTGGACGACATCGACGACAGCTTTGCGCGGTATGACGATGAAAATATTGGGTACGAGTATGCCTTTGACGTGTTTGAGGCGTGAATGGGAATGGCAATGAGTTGTGGAAAAGAAACAATTGACGCGCTTGAGAATCTATGGCGAGAGATATCGGCGCGGGCTGTGAATGAAGATAACGTTTATTTGGCTGGTGAAGCCAACGGACTGAGCCGTGCGTTGAATTTGTTGGGCAGGGGCAAGCTTGGCGAGGTCGATTGACAGAAATGAATCCGCACGAGCGCCATAGACCAGAGCTAATTCGCCGGGACCCGATCACCTTGATCGCTGGGGGTCTGACTGTGGCGGCGGGGATTGCTACGACTGTCCACCAAATGGAACAGCAAAAGGCGATGCAGAAAAAGGCGCTTGAGGCTCAATCCAAAATGAACATAGCGCCACCGCCAGCAGCCCAGGCCGGAGCAGGACCGAAACCCCTGCCGCAAGCGGCGACGGCAGCACCGGGGACGACAGCGGCGAGTCTCCGGGCGCAGCAGGCAGCGGCAGAGGAAACGGCGCGGAACAGGAAACGCTTAAGTCGAGAATCGACGATTTTGACGAGCGCGACCGGCGGAGGTGGCAACCTCTTCGGACTATTGTTAGGGGCGTAGCGTGGACCAAGTTACAACGCCGATGGTTTGTTATTTTTGTGGGCGATACGATGCCCATGGTTGTGATGACATATCGCCGTGTGTCGCTGTATTTCGTGAGGATTACGCGCGTGGCGAGCCAAAATACGTGGCGCATGGAATTGATGTTTGCGATGACTGCAAGGCCAAAGGCTTGAAGAGGGCGTAGCGTGGAGCTGGTAGAAGAAATCCTGACTCGCGAGGCTTGTCTCAAAGATGAGCGGCGGTTGCTTGACAGCTTGATACACACCGTCAACCGCAACGTGACGGCCTACGATTACGAGCCGGATACCGAGACGCTACCGGGTATGGAGCGGGGCCAGGGCATACTTGACGGCACGGCTCTGGACGGGCTCTCCACGGCAGTCAACACGATCATCGGCGCGATGGTGCCAGCTGACACGCGCAATTTCTCGTTGGTGCCTGAAGACGAGAACTTGAAGAACAATAATGCCGTGATGAAGTGGTACGACGACGCCAGCAATATCATCTACCGGGCGCTAGCAACAAGCAATCTCCGTAGTATCGCGCATCCCGTCATACATGATCTGTACGCCAAGGGTACGGGCAACATGCTGATGAGCAATGCGGGCGATCTGAGCAAGCTCATATTCCGGGCGTATCCGATTGGGTCGTACTGTGTTGCGGAAAATGATGAGGGGACGGTAGACACCGTATACCAACGTACCAAGATGACGGTTAGAAACCTTGAAGCTATGCGGCGGCGCCTGGGTCGCAATGCCACGCTGCATGAGGCGGTACGCAAACGCCTCTCAGAGGGCAAGGGGCTAGACGACAAGATCACGATTTTGCACGCGGTTGAGCCTCGCATGAATGCTGAATACAAGCCCACGGCGCACCCCAAGAAACGGCCATACAGGGCGGTATGGCTCGACGTGGATAATCGGCATAACATCTTTGAGGGCGGCCACTTCCACTGTCCCTACAAAGTGTCGCGGTGGATGCAAATACCTGGCTTCCCCTATGGTCTCTCGCCGCTCATGAATGTGCTTTCCGACGTCAAGACGCTCAATAAGCTCAAAGAGTATGCCTTCCGCAGCATTGCCAAAGCCATCGATCCACCTATGAAGGGTTCCTCACGTGAGGACTTCTGGAAAAAAGGCCGGAAATTTCGCTTGATCCCTGGTGATTTTATCCCGCTGCGAGATATGAACGGTCTCGCGGCGATTGAGCAGGGCACACGAGTAGACGTTGCCGATTTTGCCATCAAGGAAATACAGATAGCGATTCAGAAGGGGCTGGGCGTCGACCGGATGCAGATCGAGCCAGCTAGCGGCGATACGCAGCGGAGCGCTACGGAAATTGCACACCGCATAGCGACCAACAACCGGCAGCTGGGGCCGGGCCTGACCAAGCTTGAAGACGAGTGGATGGAGCCGACGGTGCTCTATGCCTTTTATCTCCTGGGCGAAGCCAGAAAAATACCGCCGCCACCAGACATCATTTACGGGGAGAACGGCAAAGGTGATGGCCGCTCATTCTTGGATATCGCGGTGCGTTTCGAGGGTTCCCTAGCACGCCAAAGCCGCCAGGTTGATATCCAAGCCATTATGGATTTCTTTAATCTCTTGGCTTTCGTCAAACAGGTCCACCCCATGGCAGACGACAATTTCTTGCTGGATTATTACATCAGGCAGATACCACAGGCGCTGGGGCTCAACCAGGCTGGCATGCGGCCATACGGGGAAGAAGTAGAGGCGATCACGGTGCAAGACCTACGGGCGGAGCGGGAAAAGCAGGCGCAGGCACAGCAGCAAGCAGCGGCGCTATTCCAGGCGGCAGAGCTGGCAACCAAGGTACCACAGCCGAAACCGGAAGCGGTAAGGGCGGCGTAATGGGTGGGAATTACATTTACATGTTTTCTTCTGTGTATCTACATGGACGGGGAGTCCCTATCTATGTATCGACAGATAGGGCAGAAGTAATAAATCATGGGCTGAGACTGCTTCGCACTTATTCTGATGATCTGCCTGACCCCCGTGGGAATTATGTTCTGACGACTTGGCATAATGGCGGGGCCTGGCACAATGGGGGTGGTCTTATCCGTGCAGATTCAATTTTCGCTCGCGAGAGCATTCTAGGCTACATGCATGGCTGAAGCAACGCCAGAGGATTACTACGAGACGTTTCACAGGGCGGGGGCGCCACGCCGGGTATTGGATGATTTGCTAGCGGAGTTTTATCACCGGCCATCATTTGCGCCAGGACAGCCTGAGTCGTCGGCGGTGTTTTATGAGGGCGAGCGCAGTGTCATTCTTTACATACTGCGCAAGTGTGAAGCCGGGCGGCCGGGCATGACGGTAGCGAGTCAGGCCGAGCCGCTAGAGGTGTATGATATCTTTTCGGAGTCGGAGCAAGTAGACGTCTTTGCGGAGCCACCGGAAGACGATGGGTCAATGGTTTGAAGAGGGCGGTACATGACAAAGCCAATTATGGAAGCGGTCCGGGCCAATATGAAGAGTTCGCTGAGCCGGATGGACAATTTGAAGCGCAATGATCCGGATCTCAAAAAAGCGGACATGATAGAGCCGCTACTCAATCGAGTCTTGGCGATTCTGGACGGCAAAGAGCCGGTCCCGGAGCCGGAAAAGTTTGTGTGCAAGTTTGCGGAGGATGAATCAGAGCCTATTGCAGGGACATGGACGCCTGCTGTAATCCAGCATGCCGAAGCGCTGTCACCGCGGCCTCCTGATGATGACGGCATACCCTTTTAGGGGTGAGTGATGGCGGAAGAAGCAATAGACTGTAGCCCTTTGTTTAACGGTGACTGCCTTGTGGCAAAGTGGACAGAAGCCTTTATGGAGCAATGGGGGGATAGGCTCACTGAGGTAGATCATGATGTGATGTTTGGTTGGTTTTCTGATGTGATGATGGTTGGATACAAGGCCGCGAGTCGTGAGAATGAGAAGTAAGGCATGGCGGAAGAAACAACAACCACAGCAGTAGAACCAGAAGCAACCACGCCGCCGGCGGATGGGTCAACCGCTGCCACCCCGTTACCGCCCGGCAGTGGCGCCGAGACGCCGGCGGTTGAGACGCCAGCGGCAGACGCTGATCATGCGGCATGGATGCCAGA
>WUUC01017372.1_pt1 | contig 45418 bp, 45 predicted proteins | sample 6278441 | NCBI WGS metagenome assembly WUUC01 (sample SAMN13675441, study PRJNA597444) | soil metagenome | isolation source: soil | place: USA: Washington | collected 2017-10
TGCTGTGGCACCTCCTGCTGTGGCACCTCCTGCTGTGGCACCTCCTGCTGTGGCACCTCCTGCTGTGGCACCTCCTGCTGTGGCACCTCCTGCTGTGGCACCTCCTGCTGTGGCACCTCCTGCTGTGGCAATTCCTCCCCTCTTAAAGATCGTAACCACACGGCGCTTTGGTTACGTAGCCAAGCTATATTTGCTAGCACACTGCTTGCAGCGAAAAACATAAATAGGCACCTGGCGTAGAACAAACTATAGCCTATCTGTAAAGGGATGGGATTGGTAGTAATCCAGTTCAATACTGTTTGAGAAATTTCTATAGTAATGCATCCAGAGTCTGAAGGTTTACTCAACCGAGATGCAACTTCTCTCCAAAAATATCGTACGTCTATAGGGATTTCAGGCAGTGACAAAAAATATTTGACTGCATCTCTTAGCGGCCTCCTAGGAAGAGAGATCTGAGCTGGTAAACTTGTTGATGGAGATCCTATACATGACAATATAAGCTGTAAAATAGTCTCAACATATTTTTCTTCGATAAGCTCCATATCTTCTATAATCCCTGAAAAATTATACTGGATCCCTTGGCAACCGAACTAAATATACTGAGTAAACGCAAGCCACAAATTAACCTTGGTTGCTGTCTTTCTGTGCTTTTAAAACATAGTCGTTAGGCAACACCCTAAGCATAGTTTGTTTATTTTTATTTGCAAAAAAAAATAATGGTTTATTCTGATCACTTAGTGATGTAAGAGCGCCTGCGGTGTCCCTAGTCAGTAGAATCCCCTCAGGCACACGCTTCTTACCCCACACACCCTGCTTGTAGGCAATTGGGCAACCTACCGGGCTTGAGCAGTGAAAAGCGCTGTCTCAGCATTCGCACCAATCACCATCACCACTCAGTCGTCTAATCGATGGAAGCTTTTTGCTCTAACACCGTATGATGCACCTGCACTCGCTTGCCAGCCCGCTGAAAGTGATCGGCTAACTGGTTGACCACATAGACTGAGCGATGGCGCCCCCCGGTGCAGCCAATCGCCACGGTGAGGTAGTGACGGTCATGACGCTCGATGAGCGGCAGCCACTCGCCGAGATAACGGGCTGTTTGGTTAATAAAGTGCCCCACCTCAGGATGCGATTTAAAAAACCTGGCGATCAGTTGATCACTCCCATCCAACGGCCGCAGTGTCCGAACCCAGTGAGGATTGGGTAAAAAACGAACATCAAACAGCCAGTCAGCACCCCTGGGGATCCCGTATTTAAAACCAAAAGATTCAAAAACCACTGTTAACGCGATATCAACGCGATCAACTAAGCGATTACGGAGGATTTCTGCCAGTTGATGAACCGACAGCGGGCTAGTATCAATAACTAAATCTGCTTTAGCACGCAACGGAACCAGCAGTAGCCGCTCCTCAGCCAGGGCGCATTCTAAAGTGTCATGACGGTGTGCTAAGGGGTGGCGGCGGCGTGACTCACTATAGCGCTGGATCAACGTTGCTGGATCCGCCTCTAAAAATAGAAAGCAGGGCCTGATCTCACGAGGTAATCCCTCTAGCGTCCTCTCCAGCGCTGCTAAGGTCGCAGGTAAGTTGCGCACATCTAGGCTCACTGCGATAGGGCTCCCCTGCACGACCAACAGCTCAATCAAGGGGGTTAATAATTTAGTTGGTAAGTTATCAACGCAGTAATATCCCATGTCTTCCATGATGTGCAGGGCGACCGATTTCCCCGATCCGGAGTGCCCACTGACCATCACTAAACGCATGACAGTAGTCGGCTAAATGGCCTAGAAAGCCATGAGCTGTCCCAGGCGCTGGCGGTGAACCCTCCGTGTGGCCGATCCGGCCAGGGGGTGCTCACTCCCTTCACAGACGATCGATCCTCTCACTCCATAACACAATTTAGTGGTGGTAATGTTTCTCTTTGTGTTTTTTTAATAGGCGAACCAATTTGTCAATCAAACTATCAACCGCGGCCATCATCGTCGCTTCTTTAGCCGTTGCGTGTAGATCCTCTCCATTCGCCTGCAGTGTGGCTTCGGCAATATGCTGCATCTTTTCAACCTTTAAAACCAGATGAACCAATGGGATGGGATCAAAAAAACGGGAAAGTTTAGGGATTTTTTCATTCACATAATCATGTAAGGCAGGAGTAATCTCAAAGTGTTGTCCAGAAAGATTGATTTGCATCGGTCGGCTCCTTCATAAAAACCATCAGATCTCTATCATAGTGTACTCTGCAATCTCTTGAAATGTGATCGTGCAGCTTTCTGCCGGTGACTACGTTAGAGGAGCCTCATTCATAAACTATAATCGAAATCCTTCCCCCAAGTAGACCTCTCTCACCGAGGCGTTGTGGAGGATCTCTGTTGGGGTCCCCTGTGCTAATACTACCCCCTGTGAAACAATATAAGCATGCTCACAGACCGTTAATGTCTCGCGCACGTTGTGATCGGTAATCAATAGTCCGACCCCCTGTTGCCGTAAGCGCTGGATGATTTTTTTAAGCTCAATCACTGAAATAGGATCAACCCCAGCAAAAGGTTCATCCAGTAAAATAAAGCGTGGATTTGCCGCCATCGCTCGGGCTATCTCTACCCGCCGCCGCTCTCCTCCTGAAAGCACTTGGCCCAATTGATCTCGTAAGGCACCCAGACTAAAGGTATCTAGCAGGGTTTCTGCTGCGGCCAGCTGCCCCTGACGCGTGAGATCGGAGCGCAGCTCTAGCACAGCCATCAAATTATTAAATACATTCAGGCGGCGAAAAATAGAGGCCTCCTGCGGCAGATAACCCACCCCAAGCCGTGCTCTGGCATACAACGGTAAGCTGCTAATCTCTCGATCATCAATAAAGATGTGTCCAGCGTCACTGCGGATAATCCCCGCGACCATATAAAAAGTGGTGGTTTTTCCAGCACCATTCGGACCCAACAGACCAACAATCTCACCTGACTGTACAGTCAAGCTAACATCTTCGACGACAGGTCGTCCTTTATAGGCCTTTGCGAGCCTAAGCGCTTTCAATTGTGCCATAGCAGTTTCATGGCTTCTTATTCATCTGCTGCTGAAGCTGTTCTGGCAACAGAATCATTTTGACCCGTTGCTGAGCAGCACTATCTGCCTCTACACGTTGTCGTGCCAGATCATAAGTGATGCGATCACTCTGAATCTGATTATCACGCAGTTTGAGTCGCGCCTGCTGCTGTAAAATCAGGCTCCCTTTCTGAGCATGATAATGTATGGTTTGACTCGATCCAGTAACTGGCTGTTGATCCTCTAACAGCTGATAAAAGGTAGCAGGAGTTCCCGTGGCCTCCACCTGCTCTTGCCCTGATTGATTGTTAACCCGGGTAACCACAACCCGATCGGCGCGGATTTTAATCGATCCTTGCGTGATAACAACCTGCCCACTAAAAATCATGCGATGGCTGTTTAACTCTAGTGATTGACGCTGGGAGACAATCTCTATCGGCTGTTGGCTATCACAGGTTAATGCGCTCAGTGATCCTGTGAAAAGCAGCGAAAATAGCAGGAGGAGTCTGCTAAGCGTGCGGTGGTCTATCATATCGTGTGTTCACTGAGTTCAGCAGCGTAAAGGCCCGCTGGTTGAAGTTGCCCCGTAAGCCATTGCCTCGGGAGGTAAACTGCTGCCCAAAGAGGAGCACGCTCTGATCACTCTGAATCGTCTGATCGATCAGATCAATCTGCATCTGCTCTGTCATCATTTTTTGTAACGCTGTGTGCGCCATCAAGCTTATCACCTCAATATTACCACTTAAATAGAGTTGACGCTGCTGCACTAAGCGTGCCTGGTTGGCACGCACGACCCAACTGATCTGCTGGAACTCATTAAAGAGCTGTAGCTGTGGCTGTTCGAAATAGCTGGTCTGCTCTCGCATGTCATGTTGAGCCGCAGCCGCTGCTAAGCGATAATGAGGTAATCCCTGCTCATCATAAACTAGGGTCACTAGGGAGTGACACTGATGCTGGGGAGAGGAGCCCTTAACCAGCCCAGTTTGAACGGCTCGCTTTGGCATCAGCGCTAACCAAATCCCCAGACCTAAAGCGATGGCTGCCAGCAATCCGGTGATCCATGACTTCATTGTACTCCTCCTGAGGAGGGCGGCGGCAGTTCAACACCAGGGAACCTGCCTTTAGCTAATAACAGCAGATCACAGAGCTCACGGACCGCTCCCGCTCCACCCATTTTACGGGTCACATAGTGTACCCGCTGCAGCAACCAGGGGTGTGCATTCGCAACAGCGACCGCTAAACCTACCTGCTGCAGTACCGGCCAGTCGATCAAATCATCACCAATATAAGCGACTTGGGCTGGGGTTAATTGCAGTCGTTGCAGCAGCTGTTTAAAAGGGAGTACTTTTTCTCGTTGACCTTGGTAGAGGTGCTCAATACCTAACATCGCTGCTCGATCACTCACCATACGTGAGGTACCAGCAGTGATGAGAGCAACCTCTAGGCCGGCCGCCTGCAGGAGTCGAAACCCATAGCCATCATGCACATGAAAACTTTTTAACTCCTCTCCACGGCTGTCTCGATAAATCAAGCCGTTGGATAGCACGCCATCAACATCACAAATCAAGAGACGGATCCGCTCTGCTTGCGTTAATAGTGTAGATTTTATTGGTCCATAAACCGTTTCAACCCACTCACTCATCAGAGTACCCCTGATTTCAACAGATCATGGAGATGCAGCACTCCCTCTAGCCGCTCCTCAGTCGTAACCAGCAGGGTAGTAATTCGATGTCTCTCCATCAGATCTAATGCCTCCACCGCCAAGCTGTGTGCTGAAATGCGCAGGCCTCCAGGAGTCATCAGTTCACTAATCCCCGTGTGGTTCAGATCAAGCGCCAAATCCAAGGCACGCCGTAAATCTCCATCAGTAAACAGCCCCATCACGCGCTGCTGCTCATCGCAAATCACAGTCATGCCCAGTCCATGCTGGGTCATGGCCAACAAGGCATCGCGTAATGAGGCTTGCGGGGCAACCTGTGGAACCAAGTCGCCATACCGCATAATATCCTTTACCTGTAACAGTAACCGCCGTCCGAGACGTCCCCCAGGGTGCGACTTCGCAAAATCTTCCTGGGTAAAACCACGCGCCCGTAATAGTGCTACGGCCAGTGCATCACCCAAGACTAAGGTTGCAGTGGTGCTGGAGGTCGGCGCCAAGCCCAACGGACAAGCCTCTTTTAAGCGTCCAATATCCAGGTGGATATCAGCTCTCTGGGCTAAGGTGCTACCGGGAGCTCCCGTAATGGCCATCAAAGGCGATGTCAACCCTCTGAAACCCTCTAGTAGAGTCAGCAACTCTGGCGTCTCTCCAGAGTGCGAGAGTAATAATAGGCAATCTGTGGCGCTAACCATCCCCAAATCACCATGACTCGCCTCACTGGGATGGACAAAAAAAGCGGGCGTTCCCGTACTGGCCAGGGTTGAAGCGATCTTACGAGCAATATGTCCTGATTTTCCCACTCCAAGCACCACGACCTTGCCACGACAGTGATAGAGCAGCTCGCAAGCCTCTGCAAAGGCCGCTTGCGCTACGGTCTGCTGAAGTTGTTGGAGGCCAGTCAGCTCTATCGCTAAGACCTCCTGCCCCCAGCGTTGAAATTCAAATGGTTTCATTACTCTTCATCTCATTTATTCCACCACGGTTCCTGCCACAAACTACTCTACACTACCACTTCTGAAATCAATAGAGAATCCCGGATAAATGGTCAGTCAAGCCCAACGATTATAAGAATAAGCATTGAGACTACCTGTAGAAAAGCCTATCATTCACCATTATGCAGTATCAGTGTTAATTCTATAAAAAAGAGCCTTTAAAATGCCGAAGAGTAGGGTTCCCTTAGTGCAGCTGCACGAAATTACCTTTGACTACCCAACACGGCCTATTTTTGACAACGTCACAATTTCGATCCCTACGGGAAAGATTGTGGGCCTCATGGGTCCTTCTGGCTGTGGCAAATCAACACTGCTGAAGTTGATTGGTGGACAGCAGCGCCCGCAGAAAGGAGCTGTACTCTTTAAACAACAGAATATCCCAACGCTCTCACACCAACATCTCTATACCCTACGTAAAAAAATGAGTGTGTTGTTTCAATCAGGCGCCCTGTTTACCGATCTCTCCCTATTTGATAACGTGGCCTTTCCACTACAGGAACATACCTCCCTACCCCGAGAATTAATTCATACCTTGGTGATGATGAAATTGGAAGCCGTGGGGTTACGGGGCGCTGCACACTTAATGCCTTCACTCCTCTCTGGCGGCATGGCACGACGGGCAGCCCTAGCACGGGCTATTGCCCTAGATCCAGAGCTGCTACTGTTCGATGAACCATTTGTGGGTCAAGATCCTATTACTACCGGGGTATTGGTGACCTTAATCCAGCAGTTAAATCAATCACTCGGCATCACCTGTCTCATCGTTTCCCATGATATTCCAACGCTATTCAGGATCGCTGATTACGGCTACATTATTGCCGATCAAAAGGTGATTTCCCAAGGAACACCTGCTCAGCTGCGCCGTTCTGAAAACCCAAAGGCCCTTCAATTTTTAAAGGGTAGCTCCGATGGCCCCGTGCCTTTCCATTATCCAGCCAATAACTATCATCAGGCCCTGTTTACCCCATGTGGTTAAAATTAATAACCTTGCTCGGCTCCCAGGGTGTGCTACTCTGCCGAGCCTTTGGCCGTGCCGGATTGATGTTAGTCCAGGCATTGATTAGCCTACCACAACCTGCCAAACAGCTGCGATTAGTCTGCTATCAACTGTACCAGTTGGGGCTACAATCCTTATTAATTGTGACGCTTTCTGGGCTATTTATTGGAATGGTATTGAGTCTGCAAGGCTACCTGGTGTTGGTCACCTACGGTGCCGAGCAGAGCCTGGGACAGATGGTAGCACTCTCGCTGCTGCGTGAGTTAGGTCCGGTCGTCACGGCACTGCTGTTTGCTGGACGTGCTGGATCAGCACTGACAGCAGAGATAGGGCTGATGAAAGCTACCGAACAGCTGGACTCTTTAGAGATGATGGCCGTTGATCCCTTACGCCGACTGATCGCACCACGATTTTGGGCTGGCTTCATCAGCTTGCCTTTATTAACCTTACTGTTCATTGCTGTCGGTATTTGGGGCAGTGCACTCGTAGGCATCAACTGGAAAGGGGTGGATGCCGGCCAATTTTGGCCACTCATGCAGTCAGCTGTCAGCTGGCGCCAGGATGTTTTGAACGGACTACTCAAAAGTGCTGTATTTGCAATAGCCATCCTGTGGATTGCGTTGTTCAACGGTTATGATGCCACACCTACTGCGGCGGGTATCAGCCAAGCAACAACCCGAACCGTGGTACAGGCCTCTCTGGCTACTTTAGCGCTAGATTTTTTATTAACCGCCCTGCTGTTTGGCCACTAATACTACGAGGACAATTGTAACGATGCTACCCTCTAAAACAATGGAGTTTGGCGTAGGTCTTTTTATACTCTCCGCTTTGCTTGCGCTGCTGTTTATCAGTTTAAAAGTCACCTCTGATAGTACGTTTAAGCGTGAACCGGTCTATTCACTCTATGCCACTTTTGACAATATCAATGGCCTAAAACTTAACTCTCCGGTAAAAATCGGAGGCGTTACTGTCGGGAAAATCACTCACATTACGCTGGATAGTGACTATCGCCCACGGGTGCAATTAGCCATTGCAGAACGCTATAACGCCTTGCCGCCCACCAGCCGCCTAGTCAGTAGCACCGCGGGCCTACTAGGAGAAAAATATCTAGCGCTGGTCCCCGGTTTTGTCGATTCAGAGGTTCCTTACCTGAGGGCTGGTGATACCATTGAAGAGACACAATCTTCTCTAGTATTAGAGGAGTTAATCGGCCAGTTGATCTATTCCCAAAAAAAATCACGATAAGGCATCATGATGTTAAAAGGTTACGGCCACCGTCTGTTGTTATCCTGCTGCACCGCTTCGATCCTATTCCTGATCGCCCTGCACGCCTGGGGCGGGGCTGAATTAGCGCTCAATAACCCTTATCGATTGATGCATCAGGTGTCCGATCGGATCTTTGAGAAAATCAACAGCGAATCGCAGGCGTCTCACAACGCTCACTATTTCCAAGAAATCGTACGGCAAGAGTTGATGCCTTTTGTCCATATCCGCTATACCGGCGCTTTGATTTTAGGCCCGCTGTTTAATACACTGGATGATAAGCAACAGCAACGCTATTTCCAAGCGCTTGAGGCGTACCTTGAGCAGAGCTACGCTAAGGTATTAGAGAGCTATCGATATCACAGTTATCAGATTGAGCCTGAAAAACCTTTTGAAAATCGCACGATTGTGACGGTTCGATTGAATATCCTGCAGCCAGGATCAACGCCATTAAAAATTGATTTTAAATGGCGTAAAAATAGTAAAGATCAACAATGGCAAGTTTATGATCTGCTAGTAGAAGGAGTTAGCCTGATTGCTACCAAACAGCAAGAATGGTCTACTCTATTACGTCAATCAGGATTTGATGCCCTCATTGAGCAGCTGTGCAAGCCTGATCAACAATCCGTAGCCCCAGGAAAGGCTAGTCATTAGTATGATCAAGACGCTCCAGTGGGCACTAGATAACCATCATCGATTAACGCTATGCGGTATATTGGATTATACTACCGTGGCGAGTTTATGGCAGCAGCGGCAACAGCTATTCAGGGGTGAGCAGCTTATCATTGATCTGGGCGCCATAACTCGTGTGGATTCTGCTGGTTTAGCACTGCTCATCCAGCTAACTGAACTCGCCAGCCAACAAAAAATAGCTTGTCAGCTCATTGGGGTGACTCATCAATTGCGATCATTAATAGAAATTTATAACTTGCTGCCTATTGTGATGCCCTACCTTGAACCGATTAATCCAGTGATAGAACAACATGATAACGGATGACCTTAGAACACTATTAACCCACACACTGGCACAAACACAGCCATTGGAGCTGTTGCAAATTACCCAAGAGGAAAATCATGTCCGCATTGTTGTTGTCAGTACCCTCTTTAGTGGAATGACACGAGTTAAAAGGCAGCAAACGGTCTACCAACCTTTATTGACTCACTTTGCTGAAAAGCAGATCCATGCCCTAACCATTAACGCGTTTACTCCCCAAGAGTGGCAACGCCGACGCCTGTTAGCTTAAATTCGTTGAGGCACAATCACAACGATGGATAAATTTTGCATCGACGGCGGAGCTCCTCTCTCTGGAGAGATAACTATCTCTGGCGCTAAAAATGCAGCATTACCGATTCTATTAGCCACGCTGTTAACCGAACAGCCGGTGGTGCTCCAAAACGTACCGCACCTGCGTGATATCTACAGTGCCATTGAACTGCTCCAAAGCTTGGGAGCACAAGTCAATTTTCAACAAGGGACCCTTGAGATCAATACCGGTACTGTCCATAAACTCCACCCTCCCGACGCTTTAGTCAAATCCATGCGAGCCTCGATTTGGTTGCTCGGTCCCTTAGTGGCCCGCTTCGGCCACGGGGAGCTATCGCTTCCAGGTGGTTGTCTGATCGGAGACCGGCCAGTCGATCTACATCTCAGTGGACTTCAGCAATTAGGCGCGCAAATTTTGGTAGAACAGGGCTCCTTGAAAGCCTGGAGTAGACAGCGGTTAAAAGGTGCGCCTATCGTGCTGCCTAAGGTTAGCGTCGGCGCCACCCTAACGATCATGAGCGCGGCAACATTAGCCCAAGGAACTACGACGATTGACAATGCGGCGTATGAACCAGAAATTGTAGATACTGCTCATTTTCTAAATGCTCTAGGGGCGAATATTCAGGGTGCTGGTACCAGGACAATCACCATTGAGGGAGTCGATCAGCTCCGAGGTGGACACCATCGTATTTTACCAGACCGTATAGAAACCGGCACCTTCTTAGTCGCTGCGGCAGTCTCCGGCGGTCGCATTCTATGCCGCCAAACCCAAGCTCAGCTATTAGAGAGCGTCCTCGTTAAATTGCGTGAAGCAGGCGCAGAAATTACTACCGGGCCCGATTGGATCAGTTTAAATATGCATGGCCATCGCCCGCGATCGGTAAATCTGCATACTGCGCCCTACCCCGGATTCCCCACGGATATGCAAGCCCCCTTTTCCTTGCTCAACCTAGTAGCCAGTGGCACTGGAATCATTACGGAGACTATTTTTGAAAACCGCTTTAGGCATGTATCAGAATTAATACGCATGGGGGGCCGAGCAAAAATTTCGGGCAATCGGTTGATCAGCCAAGGCGTTAAACGATTAGTGGGAACTCAAGTGACGGCCACTGATCTCCGAGCCTCTGCTACTCTAGTCCTGGCAGGCTGCATTGCTGAGGGGATCACGGAGATCGACCACATTGATCACATCGATCGCGGTTATGAGTGCATCGAGAATAAATTACGGCTGCTGGGTGCCCGGATTGAACGTATCAGCGAAACACCATTAATAAATAGGAGATTCAGACACAGTGATCTGCAGTGTCTGTTGGCGCCCCTCCCGTAACACGGTCACTCCAATCTGAGTTCCAGGTTTGATCTCCGCTACTTGCGCCATCGTTGCTAAGGCAGATACTACCGGTACCCCATCAACCTGCATGATAATATCAGCAGGCTTAATCACACTCTTAGCAGATCCTTGCTGATCCACGGCTTTGACAAATAGCCCTCTGGATTGGGCGTTATACTGATGTGCTGAAAGCTCCACAACATCAAATCCAAGGTAACCACGAATCACCCTACCATCTTGAATAATTTTATGCATCACCTTCAGGGCTAAGTTGATTGGGATAGCAAAGCTAATACTTCCTGAAAGATCTTCATCACCCTGATCATGCAGTAAAAGGAGCGTATTGATCCCGACAAGCTCTCCTAGGGTATTCACTAAGGCCCCGCCAGAGTTCCCTTGATTGATGGCAGCATCTGTCTGTAAAAAGTTCTGTTTTCCAACGCCATAAGGACTTAAATGGATACGCTCAGTAGCACTGATAATTCCCTGAGTGACTGTTTGTCCGAGATTAAACGGATTACCTATGGCTAATACCACGTCACCAATCTGCACTGATCGCTTGAGGTTATATGAAATAGTGGGTAATTGATGAGACTCAATTTTCAGCACGGCAATATCTGTTAACTTATCGGAGCCTATTAATCGTACTTTTTTGAAAATACGGCCATCCTGCAAGGCTACTGTTATCTGAGTAGCCTGATCGACCACGTGTTGATTAGTAATGATATAGCCATCCGGCGTGAGGATCACGCCAGATCCCAACTGTACACTGTGCTGCATGGCGCTATCTAAGTCACGATAGACATTGACTACAGCAGGCCCGGCCCGCCTAACAGCCGCCTGATAGCTATTAGGTTGCAAGCCCAGCAAGTGCAGAAAACCAACGCCTAAAAGCTGCTGACTGCTCGTGACTAGGACAGAGATGATTAGGGCAGCCACTCCCCCACGTATCAATGCGCGCCTGATTCTAACCAGCAACTGAATGCTTTCCTGTTGACCATAGCATTATTATCACTGGGTGTTAGCGCAGAATAAGATACATTGAAGAGGCACCCCGTTGCACATTCAAGGCTAACACCTCTGGTTTACGGCTTAATAGTGTGGTTAATTCACCTACCGTGGTCACCCGATCCCGATTCACCATGATGATGAGATCACCCTCTTGTAACCCAAAATGGCTGGCCCTAGCCTCCTTCTGAAGGCGAGTAACTTCTACACCCTTAACACCCTTAATTTCACTATTACGCATCTCCACACCCTTCAAAGCTGGGTGTAAGTTCTCTTGTTTAATTTGCGTAGGTTCGATGAGCTGCAACCGCACGGTAACGCGTTGGGGCTTGCCATCCCGTAACAGATCTAACTGAACCGTTTGATCGGGTCTCATCAATCCAACTTTAGCTCTTAATTCGGAAAAAGTTTGGAGGGGTTTACCATCTACAGCAGTAATCACATCTCCAGCTTTAATACCAGCTTTCTCTGCCGCTGATCCAGCCACAACTTCATTAACAAAAGCACCCTGCTGGATTCCAAGATGTAAAGCCTTAGCTACATCTTCTTGTAAATTACCCCCACTAATTCCCAGCATCACCCGCCGTACCTGACCAAATTTAACGATTTGATCAATGAAATTTTTTACCATATTGCCTGGGATAGCAAATCCAATACCAATATTGCCGCCATTCGGTGCTAAAATCGCAGTATTGATACCAATTAATTCTCCTTTTAAATTGACCAATGCACCGCCAGAATTGCCAGTATTGATGGCTGCATCCGTTTGAATAAAATTCTCGAAGTGATCCAAATTAAAGCCACTACGACCCAACGCTGAAATAATTCCAGAGGTGGCCGTTTGACCAATTCCAAAGGGGTTACCTACGGCGATAGTAAAATCCCCAACTTGCAGTTGGTCAGAATCAGCAAAAGCGATAGCCTGTAGCCCCTTGGTGCTACCTAGTTGTAGTAAGGCGATATCTGACTGCTCTTCCTTTCCAATTAGCTTAGCTTCCAAACGTCGCCCATCCTTTAACAGCACCCCAATTTTACTGGCACCGTTCACCACATGGTGATTCGTAACCACATAACCTTTCGCAGCATTCACTATAACCCCAGAGCCTTGACCACGAAAGGGGCGACGGTTGAACTGCTCCATAGGAAATTGAGGACCAAAAAAGAATCGTAACTCCTCGGGTAGTCGCTGACGCTCTACCTGGGTCCCTTCTACTTCAATGCTTACAACGGCAGGCAGAACTTTTCCCAAAATGGGAGCTAAGCTAGGCAGTGATTGACCGTCGAGTGCTGTGGGCAGTGCGGCATCGGTCGAAACCGGGTGTACTAAACCTAGCCCCAGTGCGAGAGTTGTGGCTAATAAGACAACGCTTTTAGTCGATTTTTTCATAGATTTTTACCAATACTATCCACTGTAGGGTGCGGTTTTATCCAAAAGTAAGCTGCTCTGTATACAGCAGGCCAGCTAATCTGGTTAATCCCTTGACTGCTGCTTAGTGCAGAGCAGATCTGCGGCGGTACTTGAGTAATCACAAGGCGGCTCTGCTTTATTCAAGCTATTTCTCTGCTCCATAATCGCTTCGCCACCCAGGTCGCTCTGGTACAGTAAGCGATCGGGAAAGCGCTGGCTCATTCTGGAGAGTGCCTGTTGATGCAACAAGCGATAGTCGCTGGTCAGCTTCTCCAGTACCGTGATATTACGTGAAAAATGGCTAGCCAATTCGCTATAACTGTGATCTAACTGCTCCTGACGTTGTTTCAGCAGCAATCGCTCTCTATTTTGAAAACGGCCATTGATGCTACCAAAACGCACACCTAGAGCACCAATTATGATGCCCAACAACAATACCAAACTATAGATTACCAGCATTTCGCCCCCTCATGCTTCCCTAGTGTCTCATCACTGTCCTTAGAGATTTATCAATCTATTATAAAACGCTAACCGACCATTGTGACAGTCTCCCCCACTAATATTATGGATAATTAGTGTGAGGGCTGCTTTCGAGCCAATCTAGCGAGTGACTAGATCCTCTCTCTGTACTACTGCTGAAAAAAAGCTATCGACCTTCTGTGGCGACTTCTTTATAATTGGTCAGCTCCGTCCATAGGGTCCCACCTGTTTTCACAACCTAGGTCGCTAATGCTAATTGCCCTGCAGTGATCGCTACACACCAAGAATCATGAAACGATTGGTTGAGATCACCCTGTATTGGATGTCATTTGATAATTTTGGATAGACACGCTTCATGAAAACTTTCGTAGCTAAATCAGAGACTGTGCAGCATGACTGGCATCTTGTTGATGCCGATGGCAAAATTCTAGGCCGTCTGGCCACTCAAATTGCCCGTCGTTTGCGCGGCAAGCATAAGCCAGAGTATACTCCACATGTCGATACCGGAGACTACATTATCGTAGTCAATGCCAGTAAAGTTGAGGTAACCGGTAAAAAATCGAGCGACAAAATTTATTATCGTCATTCCGGTTATGTCGGAGGGATTAAGCAGGCCACTTTTTCAGAACTGCGAGCACGACATCCAGAACGGATCATTGAAATTGCCGTTAAGGGAATGCTCCCAAAAGGCCCATTGGGTCGCGCAATGTTCCGTAAATTGAAAGTCTATGCTGGCTCTGAACATAGACACGCTGCACAGCAACCACAGCCGTTGGCTCTATAACTCACCGAGATCTTAAATCATGGTAGGAAATCACTATTACGGCACGGGACGGCGCAAAAGTGCCTCTGCCCGTGTGTTTATCAAACCTGGCAATGGAAACATTCTGATAAATAAGCGCTCACTAGAGCAGTACTTCAGTCGAGAGACCTCACGTATGGTAGTGTGTCAGCCGTTGACACTGCTTGATAGGCTAAAGAGCTTTGATCTCTATATTACTGTCACCGGAGGGGGGATCTCGGGGCAATCTGGAGCCATTCGCCACGGCATTACCCGCGCTTTGATGGAGTACGATGCTTCGCTACGCCCTGAACTACGGCTGGCGGGTTTTGTGACGCGCGATGCCCGAAAAGTGGAGCGTAAAAAAGTTGGACTGCGCAAAGCACGTCGCCGACCACAGTACTCTAAACGTTAAGGTTCTTACAGCCAGCTAACCGACAGCAGGCTATTCTAGCGCCTGAACCCCCACTGCCAGCTTTGAGGGTTCAGGTTATACTCTGCTCTCTTCTTCCCAGCAAGTCCTGAGCTGCATCCTGAATAACCTTCCCGTGATATAACACCCGGTACATCTGCTCAATAATAGGCATCTCCACCTGACAGCGGCGCGCCAGCGCCCGAACCTCTCTGGTATTATAGTAACCCTCTACCACCTGGCCAATCACATCTTGCGCCGCTTGCACTGATTTTCCCTGACCCAATAACTTTCCAAATCGACGGTTACGGGACTGATCATCCGTACAAGTCAGCACTAAATCTCCTAAACCAGCCATACCCATAAAAGAGTGGGCCTCTGCACCTAAGGCGACACCCAGTCGAGTCATTTCTGCTAAACCGCACGTAATCAAAGCCGCACGGGCGTTCATCCCAAAGGTCAGTCCATCTGAGATCCCGGCGGCAATGGCGATAACGTTTTTCACTGCGCCGCCTAATTGTACACTCACAAAATCTGTAGTCTGATAGATGCGTAAACCTTGATCACAATGCAATAATGTTTGTAGATCAGCAGCAAATTGCTGATCGGTAGATGCGAGGGTTATCGCTGTAGGTAACCCCATGGCCAGCTCACGAGCAAATGAGGGTCCAGCCAGTACTGCCAGCGGCACTGTAGTCCCTAAAATATCACGCGCCACCTCTTGTAACAGACGACCACTCTCCATCTCTAATCCCTTAGTCGCCCAGACTAAACGGTTCGATGGTTGCCAGTACTGCTTTAACTGCTGCATCAATTTGCCAAAAACTGGGCTGGGAACCGCTACTAAAAGATCACGACTGCTCGCCAGCGCTTTGGCGAGATCAGCCTCTAGTAATAGCGACTCCGGAAAAGCTATCCCCGGTAGATATTTGGCATTGACACGATCTCGTTGCAGCTGAGCAATATGGTTTGGTTGATGCCCCCAAAGCATGACTCGGTGACCATGACGAGCTATCGTGATAGCCAATGCGGTGCCATAGGATCCGGCACCCAGCACGACTACGGTTACTTGTCCTAATAACACTACTGCAACTGCTCCTGTCCACTCTGCGATGCCAAATCTACTCGTTGTAAATGGTCAAGGAATAGCTGGTCAAAGTTAATTGGTGCTAAATCGAGCTGTGGAAAGGAGCCTCGCCCCACTAAGCTACTCACACACTCGCGCGCATAAGGAAATAGAATGGTCGGACAGAAAGCGCCTAAGCAAGAGGCCAAAACCTCCTCCGCTACCCCTTCGGTACAAAAGATACCCGCTTGTTGCACTTGACAGAGAAAAGCGACGGAACCTGCCATCGTTGCGGTCACGGTCACTTGTAAAACGACCTCATGCACATCGGTCTCTATCTCCTTGGAGGTAGTATAGAGATCGAGTTTCACCTCTGGTTTCCAGGGTTGTTGGAAAATTGCAGGGGTATTAGGGCTTTCAAAAGAGATATCTTTAACATAAATCCGTTGGATTTGAAACTGATTCTCCGAAGAGGATGGTTCTAACATAGCAATACTGCCTTTTATCAAGGGAAGGGGGGTAAATGAATACTGTACAGGCAGTATTAGCGAAGCAGGGCTGCCAGTCCTTTTTGAGCATCAAGCGCCTGGAGATCGTCACAACCACCTATATGATCTCCATTAATGAAAATTTGTGGCACGCTGGTGCGCCCACTTCGGGCTACCATCTCTTGCTTTTTGTTCTCATCATGCTCTATAGAGATCTCTTTAAATTCAGCACCATGCTGTGCAAGCAACGCTTTAGCACGAATGCAATAAGGGCAAGCTGCTCGCGTATAAATCTCAATGTGCACTGGCCGTTGACTGGCCGAAGAGGTGGTTAAGGGTAACCGGTCGCTATTCCAACCCACTAGCCCGTCACGCAATACCGACAGATGACGGAACCCTTGTTTACGGAGTGCCTTCGCCAAGGCCATGGCCTGCAGTCCATCTTCGGAAACCACGATAAGGTGGTGTGCTTTGTACTGTGCTAATGTGCCAAGTTGGTTGGCTTCAATAGCCTGGGAACTCACGTGGAGAGCCTCCGCAATATGTCCTTTATCAAAGGAGTTCTTAGAGCGCACATCCCATATCATAGCCTCAGTGTGGTTTATCAATTGAACAGCTTCTTGGCTACTCACAACCGCAACGTCCGATAGACTATTTTTGATTAGGGTGATCACAACCACCACGAACAGCAATAACCAAACCAGATTCAATAATAAATGATTGTTTATAAATTGTAATAGCTGTTGCATTGCACCCATTGCCTCATCAAAACAGTGACGCACTCGTCTATCGCTTACTTAACTCTGACCATGGTATCATACACTCTGACATGCTTGAACAGCACCTTTTAGGAACACTTCATTGTGATTATCGTCACCGGCGGAGCCGGTTTTATTGGTAGTAATCTCATCAAAGCTCTCAATAAGTTGGGACATAGCAATATATTAGTGGTTGATCATCTGAAGCGGGGCGATAAGTTCTGCAACTTAGTGGATCTGCAAATCCAAGATTATCTCGATAAACAGACCTTCCTAGCGCACCTAACTAAAAGCGGGAGCTTAGGGTCTGTAGAGGCTGTCTTCCATCAAGGTGCCTGTTCCGATACCACGCAGTGGGATGGCGTGTATATGATGGAGAATAACTACCACTACTCCAAGCAGTTGCTGCACTACTGCTTAGAGCAGCGTATCCCGCTACTCTACGCCTCCTCTGCCGCCGTTTATAACAATAGCACCCAAAACATTGGTTCCATCGAAATTCCTAGCGATGAAAAGCCTCTCACTATTTATGGTTATTCTAAGTTGTTGTTTGATAATTATGTGCGCCAGCAGTACCCAAAAATGCAGTCACCCGTATGCGGGTTACGGTACTTTAATGTCTATGGCCCCCGTGAACAGCATAAAGGTTCTATGGCTAGCCTTGTTTGGCAGTTACAACAGCAGATCACCCGAGGTGAAGAGCCAAAACTATTTGAGGGGAGCAGCGGCTTTAAGCGTGATTTCATCCACATCAGCGATGTGGTTGCAGTCAATTTATGGTGTTGGCAGCAGGGAATTTCAGGCATTTTTAACTGCGGGACTGGTCAGGCGACCTCGTTTCAAACCTTAGGGGAGGCTGTCACTCATCGCTATCCTTCGGTTCAGCTACGCTATATACCGATGCCCAACCACCTAATAGGACACTACCAAAAATTCACGGAAGCTAATCTCAGTAAACTGCGTGATGCAGGCTATGATCGCCCTTTTAAATCGGTCATTGAAGGCGTTACTGACTATATGCAGTGGCTAGGAAAAAATAGTAGCAATCAGCGTGAGCTCCCATTCAAACCCCTATGAAAATTTTAGTGATTGGTCCCGCCTGGGTCGGCGATATGGTAATGTCACAGACCCTCTACCGCTGTTTAAAGCAGCAATATCCGCAGGTCTTAATCGAGGTGATGGCTCTGGAGTGGTGTCGCCCTCTGTTATTAAAAATGCCGGAGGTTCATCGCGCCATACCAATGCCTATCTCACATGGCCAGCTCAAGCTAGGATTGCGCCGATCGATCGGGCGCCAGCTGCGTGCTGAATCTTATCAGCAAGCTATTGTCATCCCTAACTCATTGAAGTCGGCGTTAATCCCCTGGTTTGCACAGATCCCCCAGCGCACTGGTTGGCGTGGAGAGTGGCGCTATGGCCTATTAAATGACCTACGGCGACTCGAGCCACAGCTCTACCCCATGCTCATACAGCGCTATGCTGCTTTAGCTTATCCTCCCGACCCTACGGGGCTGGTCCTCCTGCCCGATCCCCTGCCCTGGCCACAATTGACCGTGACCGCGGAAGCGGTAGAGCAGACGATGACCCAATTTGAGTTACCGCGAGAGCAGACCTTAATTGCCCTGGCACCAGGTACGGCTATCGGGTCCCTAAAATGCTGGCCTCCTCGCCATTACGCAAGCTTGGCAGAGCGCTTAATTGCCCAAGGCTACTGGGTAGCGCTTTTTGGCGCGGCACATGATCAGCCCGTCTGTAAAGCGATCCGAGATCAGCTCCCAGAGACGCTACAACCACGCTGTCTCAATTATGCAGGAACGACGACGCTCACCGAAGTGATCGATCTATTAGCCTGTTGCCGAGCGATCGTCAGTAATGATTCTGGATTGATGCATATTGGATCGGCCTTAGGAAAAGCAGTGGTGGCACTGTATGGCCCGACTGATCCCTGCTTTGCGCCACCATTAACCCACCAAGGTCAAACGCTCCGAGCTCCTCCAGATGAACAGGCGGTAGTGACGGAAGCTCGAGACCAAGGCTATCATCCCAGGTTAATCCGCATCAATCCCTCTCACGTCTTCGATGCATTGGAAGTTCTGCTGGCGATGAAGGAGCCATCATGCGTATTTTGATTGTTAAAAGTTCCTCGCTGGGGGATATTATTCATACACTCCCAGCGCTCACAGACGCGCAACGTCATTACCCCACTATCCGCTTTGATTGGGTGGTCGAAGAGCCCTTTACGGAGATCCCAGGTTGGCATCCGGCAACAGAGCGAGTTATCTCAGTTGCACTGCGGCGTTGGCGTCATCAGCTTCATCGTCTGAAGACCTATCAGGAGTGGTTGCAGTTTTCCCGTAAAGTACAGTCCCAACCATATGATGCCGTCATTGATGCTCAAGGCTTAATCAAAAGTAGTTTTTTCATCGCTCGCTTAGCCCGTGGACCTAAACATGGGTTGGATCGCGCCAGCCTACGAGAGCCCTTGGCTGCCTGCTTTTATGATCAGTGCCATAGAGTCTATCGGCAGCAACATGCGGTAGAACGAATTCGCCAACTGTTTGCCTATAGTCTCGGTTACCAGAAACCGACCGATTCTGGTGACTATGCCATCCGTGACTACTTCAACAAACTTCCAACCTCTCCTGGAGCTCCTTACTTAGTTTTTCTGCATGCTACCAGTCGTTCCCAGAAGTTATGGCCTACCAGCCATTGGCGCCAATTAATCGCTTTAGTTGCACCAACTGGCTTGCAGATAAAATTGCCTTGGGGGACCAGCTTAGAGCAGCAGCAGGCGCAAGAGATAGCGCAACAGCATCCTGGTGTGGAGGTACTACCCAAATGCTCATTAAGCCACCTGGGTCAATACTTACTACAGGCACAGGCCGTCGTATCCGTCGATACTGGCCTTGCACACTTGGCTGCTGCGTTAGGTGTTCCTAATGTAACACTGTATGGACCGACTGATCCGGCATTGGTGGGGGTCTATGGTGAACAACAGCAGATCTATTGGGCTGAAAAATCGCGTCACTTGGCAGAGATCACCCCAGAGCAGGTTTTTGAGCGCCTCACTTCTATACTCAATAGGTAACCATGCTCACTGAGCACGAATAGAGTGGAGTAGAAGCTCTTCTAACGGTGCTTAGCCCTGTGTGCTCATTGTCTTAGCTGGCTTTTGACAGTGACGGGGCTATCAGCGCAGTAATGAATGAATATACTCTACTGAAATATCGCCTTTATTTGTTAGTAGCGATGACTCATTGTATACTCCCTAGATTCCACTCTGTTTCTTGACCTTGAGCCTTCATCCAAAGTATGACAAAAAAAATTGCTGTAATTACGCATCGTTCTGATCACCGTGGTGGTATGGAACGTTATGCATTGGATATCGCCTATCAATTAGAAACGAATGGCCAATTAGCGACTCTATTAACCAAATGTTTCTCTAATAAGACGACACTGCAGAAAGTTATTACTATCCGGTCACTTGGTCTGCGCTGGTTACCTGCCAAACTGCAAACCCTGCTGTTTTCTATTTATTGTTGGTGGTACAAAAAACACAACCCAGAAGTGATTCTATTTGCCTGCAGCAAAATACTCCATCCTGATATTATGATCTGTGGCGGCACGCACAAAGGATATCTTCAAGCCACTCAAAAAGCGCTAACCCTCATGGATCGTTTAGAGATTTTTTATGAAAAGCATGCCTATCAGCAAGCGACTATCGTAGTGGCTCACTCCTTGGCGATGCGTCAAGAATTAATGGAACTCTATGGCATTGCAGCCGATAAAATTATCACTTTATATCCACCAGTTGACCAAAATAATTTCTCATTGAAAAAAGATCCAGCGGCCAAGCAGCAACTTTTTAAACAGCTGAATATTGAGATTGGCAATAAAAGAACTTTCTTGTTCCCCTCTTCTGGTCATAAAAGAAAAGGGCTCGATAATCTCCTAAAGGCTTTTTCACACTTTGAACAGGAAGCAGTGCTGCTTGTTGCTGGCAAGCGCCCACGAATAACCCAAAGTAACCTGATTGCTTTAGGTTATTGTTCTGATATGCCAGCACTTTATTCAGCTTGTGACTATACCATCTTAGCCTCTATTTATGAGCCTTTTGGCTTAGTCGCTGTAGAATCAATTCTTTGTGGAACACCGGTATTACTCTCTGAGATCTGTGGCTGTAATCAGGTATTATCTGAAAAATCTCGGATCACTTTTAAAGCCGATCGGGTTGAGGAGATCATTTCAGCAATTGCTACCGCTATCAACACGCCTTTGACTATTCATCATCCACAAAATAACATTAACTACTCGCTCGATATTAAAGATCACCTTGAAGAGATCCTCCTATTTTTTAAAGCGACCGTTAGCCAGCATGACAATGGATAAAGACCTTTTTTGCTCTCAATTACGTCAATGGTTTACACTAGAAAATGCTGTTTTTCTCTCTATTTTTCTATTTTTTACTCTTGCTTTTAACCTAAGGCATAGCACTAATAGCATTTTAATGTTCTTACTGATCCTAGGAATTGGTCAGCAGATCAGTCGTTTAAAAAAACGGTTACCTTGGGTGCTCGATAAAACAGCCATTCAAGTATTACTGACGTTTTCAGCTCTTCCAGCTGTGATCGGATTACAAGTGCTCTGGTTTCCATCCGTGACTATAAAGCAATTGGATGCTGCTTTAAGGTTTATTGCTAGTGGATTAGTATTACTATTTTTATTAACATCCATGGATTATCGTAAGTTATCTCTCAGCTGCTATGGTTGTATTCTCGGCACACTGGGGATGGCCTACTGGGGATGGCTGAGTACTCATGATCTTGCCTATGCCTTTGATCTGAATCTTGCTCGTGGCAGTAATAATTTTATTAATCCTATTGAGTTTGGATCATTTGCTATCACGTTGGGGTTTATCTCCCTGATCTTACCTTTACCAGAAAATAGTTCTAAACAGCTACACTATTTACTGTTTTTTTTAAAAATAATGGGTTTTATTTTCGGAATGATTGCCGCTCTCTATTCTGGTTCCAGAGCAGCATTTGCGGCTTGGCCTCTGCTGTTAGCTTTATTTTTATTCCATAAAAAAAAATACACTACAATAAAAAGAATTGGCATTGTCTCTTTTATTGTGTTAGTTACTGTTATTATTTTAACACAAACTAGCATTTATAGAAGAATTAATGAAGGAATTCAAGATATTACTATCTATCATACCAATAAAAATACATCACTCGGTGCTCGATTTCAAATGTGGTCAACTGCCATTCAGCTGTTTTTAGAAAATCCTATTTTAGGAGTAGGAAGAAGAAACTACTCTTTATTCCTAGAAAAGCGTGTTCAGCAAGGAATCGCGCCTGAGTTTTTAACTCAATTTAATAATGCCCATAATGAATATTTAAATACTGCGGCAGAGCTTGGATTATTAGGAGTATTGTCACTAATGCTCCTCTTGTTTATTCCAGGACTATTCTTTTATAAAAATTATCGTTCTAACATGCCAATGACCAACTTTGCTGCTACTGCAGGGTTAACTATTGTGGTAAGCCATGCCATTTTTTTTTCATTTAACTCTCTCCTCTTAATGAGCTGTCAAACCACTTTCTACAGCTTTTCGGTAGTTCTCTTCATGGCGATCATCTTGAACGAACAAACCACCCGTATGAGCAGCTTATCCAACCATACTTGATCCTCTTACCTCCATGCTGATCGAGAAATCTTAACTCGAAAACCGTATTCAATACCCAGTGAAATACTCCTACTAAAGATAAATGCCGTATAAAATTTTTTTTTGCGATCTGTGACGCATGCTTAACACCTAAATTAACGCACAAACTGTTACAATAACTCAATAGGATTTTTGGTCACTACAGGAGTACTCCAGAGGGATGCCCTATCCGCTTAATGAACTCAGCGACCAATTGGGTCTGCTATTGCTAAACCGTCGCTGGTACATCACGTGTGCAGAGTCCTGCACCGGTGGCCAAATTGCTGCGGCTATCACAGCTACTCCGGGAAGTTCCGCTTACTTTTCTCATGGCTTTGTCACCTATAGCGACGCTGCAAAGCAGCAACTGTTGGGAGTTCAAGCAACCACGCTTGCTGTTGCCGGTGCGGTGAGTGAAGCCGTCGCCCAAGAGATGGCACGAGGGGCTCAATACACCGCCCGTGCAGAGGTTGCCGTAGCGGTCACGGGCATCGCAGGACCAGAGGGGGGGAGTGTCCAGAAGCCGGTAGGACTTGTCTGCTTTGCTTGGGCAATAGATAATGCCCCCATTTTCTCATTACGCCATCAGTTTTGCGGCGATCGCGCTACCGTGCGCCATCAAGCAACCTGTTATGCACTGTCAGTTCTATACAATAAACTGCGGACACTTGAAGTGGTTTCTTTATAACGACTTCTTATTTTAAAAACTTGTTGCCTTGAGATCAGCGGAGTTTTAAAGAATGGATGACAACAGACGGAAAGCGCTTACAGCTGCGTTAAGTCAAATCGAAAAACAGTTTGGCAAAGGTGCTGTCATGCGGTTGGGTGATAGCAAGATATTGGATATAGAGGCTATTTCAACGGGATCACTGGGCTTGGATATCGCACTGGGCATTGGTGGACTACCGACCGGGCGTATTGTTGAAATTTTTGGGCCAGAATCTTCGGGCAAAACGACATTAACACTGTCTGTCGTGGCGCAAGCGCAAAAAAAACGCAAAACCTGCGCTTTTATCGATGCTGAACATGCGTTAGATCCTATCTACGCAACGAAACTAGGTGTTAATGTTAATGAGTTGTTAATATCTCAGCCCGATACTGGAGAGCAAGCTCTAGAGATTTGTGACGCACTGGTACGCTCCAATGCAGTAGATGTCATCATTATCGACTCGGTCGCTGCATTGACTCCAAAAGCAGAAATTGAAGGTGAAATGGGCGATACTCACGTCGGGTTACAAGCCCGTTTAATGTCACAAGCATTGCGTAAACTCACTGCTAATATTAAAAATGCAAACTGTCTGGTCATTTTTATCAACCAGATCCGCATGAAAATCGGTGTGATGTTTGGCAATCCAGAAACGACTACAGGTGGAAATGCCTTAAAGTTCTATGCCTCAGTTCGTTTAGATATCCGCCGTGTCGGAGCGGTGAAAGAGGGAGAAGAGGTCACTGGCAACGAAACCCGCGTTAAAGTGGTCAAAAATAAGGTAGCCCCCCCTTTCCGGCAAGCAGAGTTTCAAATTCTCTACGGCGGTGGTATCTCTAAAGAAGGTGAACTCATCGATCTGGGGGTCAAACACAAATTGGTTGAGAAAAGTGGCGCTTGGTATAGCTATAACAATAGTAAAATTGGGCAGGGTAAAGCGAATTCCATGAATTTCTTAATGGAACAAGTAGAGATTGCCAGCACATTAGAGCGTCAATTACGCGACCTATTGCTCAATGAGGAGCGGAGTGAACCAAGAGAGATCCTGGCAAGGGATATTGCAGAGCCGTTAGTGGATAGCTTTTGAGTGGTTGAAGCCACTCAAAAAGAGGACCCGCATCATCAGGCACAAAGTTAACGCCATATTAGGCCCTTCAAACCCTTGAAGATTGCCTTAGACCTGCGCTTTCATAGCTGCTTGGATGATCGACCGATTAATACCTGTTATAAATTGCAGGGTACACTGCAGTAGCTCCTGTAAGTCTGGCTGATCAAGCCCGCCCTGATTCCTGATTAAGAGAGTCATGGTGCCGCCTGTTTAGAGTATTGGCAGCCAGCACAATAAGCTTCCAATTGCGTCACGCCTGCTGGCTACAGTAAGCTGTGACTTTTGTTATTCGAGACTGTTTTGATATGAAAAAAAGAAGTACAGCCGATATTCGCCAAACCTTTCTGGATTTTTTCCAGCAAAAACAGCATACCCTGGTTGCCAGTAGCACCCTCGTTCCCCAGAATGATCCCAGCCTGCTATTTACCAATGCCGGCATGAATCAATTTAAAGAATTTTTTCTCGGCTTAGCCAAGAGCCCCTATGACTGTGCAGTCACGTCGCAACGCTGTCTGCGGGCCGGGGGCAAGCATAATGATATAGAGAATGTGGGGTATACGGCGCGCCATCACACTTTTTTTGAAATGTTAGGCAACTTTAGCTTTGGAGGCTACTTTAAACGAGAGGCTATTGGTTTTGCTTGGGAGTTGTTGACCAGTGAGCGCTGGTTTGCACTGCCTCAAGAGAAATTGTGGATTACAGTATATGACACCGATGAAGAGTCCTACTCCATTTGGGCTGATGAGATTGGGGTGCCTACCGAACGTATCATCCGACTCGGTGATAATCAAGGGGCTCCCTATGCTTCCGATAATTTCTGGCAAATGGGCGAGACCGGTCCCTGCGGGCCCTGTACTGAGATATTTTATGATCATGGGGTCCACATTGCGGGTGGCCCACCGGGCAGTTTAACCGCCGACGGTGACCGATTTGTTGAAATTTGGAACTTAGTCTTCATGCAGTTCAACCGTCAAAAAGAGGGGGGACTGCAACCCTTACCTATCCCCTGTGTTGATACAGGGATGGGGCTGGAGCGCATGGCAGCGGCCCTACAAGGGGTCTGTTCTAATTATGACACCGATATTTTTCAGGCACTTCAGACTGAAATTGCAGCAGTGATCCAGACTCAGGATCAAAAACAGCCTGCAGTGCGTATCATTGCTGACCACCTTCGAGGCGCTGTTTTTTTAATGGCTGATGGCGTGAAACCTAGCAATGAAGGCCGTGGTTATGTTTTACGACGAATTATTCGCCGTGCGATCCGTTATGGGCAACAATTGGGAGCGCCAGCTCTCTTCTTTTCTCAGCTCGTTGATCCTTTAATAGCTATCATGGGTGATGTGGCAGCGGGAGTAGCTCAACAGCAGGGAGTGATAGCACAATATTTAAAATCAGAAGAGCAGCAATTCACGCAAACCTTACAGCAGAGTTCATCCCTGCTTGCCGAACAACTGGCCTCACTAACCGGGGATACTTTGAGTGGGGAGGCTGCTTTTAAACTCTATGATACCTATGGTTTACCATTAGACTTGACCATTGAGATCTGTCGAGAACACAATGTGATGGTTGATACGGTTGGTTTTGATCAAGCTATGGCGGCTCAAAAGCAAAGGGCGCAGCACTCGAGCCAGTTTACAGTTGATTACCGTGAGATCATCCAGGTGGATACCCCCTCTGAATTTTGCGGTTATGAAGCCTTACAGATCAGATCTGAAGTGGTGGGGTTATGGTCTCAAGGAGAGCCCGTTGTACGGATTAACGCAGGGGAAACAGCGATTGTCTTTTTAAAGCAGACACCATTCTATGCAACCTCAGGAGGGCAAGTTGGTGATCAAGGGCAGTTAATAGCGCCTGATAAGCTGTTTGAGGTGAGTGAGTCTCAGCGTTATGGAGAGGCTGTAGGGCATAGCGGTCGTTTGCTACAGGGTCAACTATCGGTCGGTGATTTGATCAATGCCCAGGTAGATAGTGTAAACCGTCAAGCCGCTTGTCTCAATCACTCAGCCACCCATTTGCTGCATGCTGCCTTACGCCAAGTACTGGGTGATCAGATCATGCAAAAGGGCTCTTTGGTGACTTCAGCGTCCTTACGCTTTGATTTTTCATGTGGCGAACCCTTATCCCTCGAGCAACGGATCCAAGTAGAGCAGTTAGTAAATGCCCACATTCGCCAAAACCACCTGATTCAAACAGAGACGATGTCGTTAGCGCAGGCAAAAACGCAGGGGGCCATCGCTTTTTTTGACGAAAAATATGGTGATCAGGTCCGCCTCTTAACCATGGGCAATTTTTCTAAAGAGCTCTGTGGAGGTACTCATGCAACGCGAACTGGAGATATTGGATTATTCCATCTTCTTTCTGAATCAGGTGTGGCAGCAGGCGTGCGACGTATTGAAGCGGTCACTGGTGCCACAGCGCTGCAGCACTGGCAACAGCAACACCAACAGTTGCTCCAGCTCTGTACATTGGTTAAAGAGCATAGTGGTCAGCAATTAGTCAACAAAGTTCAGGCTCTACTGCACTCGCAGCAGCAGTTGACAAAGACAGTACAGAAATTACAAGAAAATTTAGCATTACAATCGATTAACCAACTCATAAACAGTGCTATCATCACAAAAGATGTTAAGATCATCGCTAGGTTGATAAAGAACAGTGAAGTTAAAATCTTAAAAGTGATCATTGATGAGTTGAAACAACGGCTTGGTACAGCGATCATTCTATTAGCAACTATAGTGAAAGGGAGGGTCCATTTCATCGCTGGAGTTACCCATAATGTAACGCCATGGATCACTGCAACTGAGCTAGTGAATGAAATAGCTCAGCAAGTAGGTGGTAAAGGTGGAGGTCATCCAGAGTTGGCGCAAGCCGCCGCAAGCAACGTTAGCAATGTTGCTACAGCACTCGCTTTGGCAACTGATTGGGTGACTACTAAACTAGTAGCCACTAAAAAGTGACACTGACCGTTGATAGTTTAGGTCTCGCTACTAAATTTCAAAGGGTTCTTACTAGCAATGTGTAGAATAGAGGTTTTTTTGAGCAATAATGCGCGCTCTGCTTTGTGAGATCCTCATAGCAGAGATAACAGGATAACCACAATTTTTTAAATTCAATGTTTAGTTTATTTCCAAGGAGCAAAAAATGTTGATCCTAACTCGTCGAGTTGGTGAAACCTTAATGATTGGCGACCAAGTCACAGTGACTGTCCTCGGCGTGAAAGGAAACCAAGTGCGTATTGGTGTGAATGCCCCGAAAGAGGTGTCCGTTCATCGTGAAGAGATTTACCAACGTATTCAGGCAGAAAAGTCACAATCAACACCAGAACCGCCCGATGATGATGATGATGAGTTATAAATGGTTGGGTGCTACTTGATTCTGCTTGACTGAAAACGCAGCACGGTGTTTATGAACACTAGCAAGCGACGGATATTAAGCAACTCAACTACTCTGCTTTGCAAACTAGTAGCGCTGATCAGCATGGCAGTAGTCTATCGGTAGGTGATTTTAAAGCTTATGAACGACGGTTACTGACATAACGCTTTAAACATGGACCTCTGATTTAAGCGAAGAAGGGTAGCGAGCTTTTCCTAAATTGCTGAGTTAGCGCGCAGCGGCGGTATGAAGTCTTATGACCTATAGCCGGGAGACTCCTCAGTGTAGTTCACTAGGATAACCGTGTTAAGCCGGTATCGCTTGGCTGAACCACAGGCAGCTCCGCTATAAACTTCAGCTTTAACGCTGTGGTGTCATCACTCAACCTGTTATGATGCATGAAGCCGAAAAAGCGTTTGACTTATCCTGGCAACCAAGTAATATGGCGGCCATGGTGCTTGGGTGAGGTGGCCGAGTGGCTGAAGGCGCTCCCCTGCTAAGGGAGTATAGAGTCAAAACCTCTATCGAGGGTTCGAATCCCTCCCTCATCGCCAAAGTAACCATTGGAAAATCATTGATTCAATAACTACGCATCCGTAGCTCAGCTGGATAGAGTACCCGGCTACGAACCGGGCGGTCAGAGGTTCGAATCCTCTCGGATGCACCAACTAAATATCAATGGGACTTTAGGCCACGGATTGCTGAGTAATGCTTTTAAGGCGTCGTGGCTGTGATGTCACGGCTTATCTATTATGGCAATGGCATTACGGTTTTGATTACACACAGAGCAATTGATCTCGATTGGTTAACAGAGCATTCAGAACTCCTAGGACACTTGAAGCGTGGGCTTGAACGCGAATCCCTGCGTGTTAATCCACAAGGTTATTTAGCACAGACACCACATTCTAATGCCCTAGGCGCTGCTTTAACACATCGCTGGATAACAACCGATTTTGCTGAAGCGATGGTAGAGTTTACCACGCCGGTTAAAAACGAAATCTCTACCTTATTGCAGTTCCTCCAAGATTTACATCGCCATACCCTGCATCACCTCGACGGTGAATCCCTCTGGCCACTCAGCATGCCTGATCTGCTGCTCAAGGAGACACCTATTGCCCTAGCCAATTATGGCAGCTCACTACTAGGCCGCTTTAAGACCCTATACCGTCAAGGGCTACAACAGCGCTATGGTGCCACCATGCAGTGTATCGCCGGGGTTCACTACAATCTCTCATTCCCCCCGTCCTTTTGGCTAGACGATCGAACAGAATCACCGAATCACTGCTGTTCAGCGGGCTATTTCCGTTTGATTCGCAACTATTATCGTTTTGGTTGGATCATCCCCTATTTATTCGGAGCTTCTCCCGCGATCACAACTCATTTCTTACGAAATTGTAAAACGACTTTACCCTTTGAACCGCTGACAGATGAGATCTGGAGTTTGCCTTACGCCACCTCATTGCGGCTCAGCGAGATTGGTTATAATAACCGAGCTCTCCCCTATCAACCACCATTCAACCAGCTAAAAGACTATATTGAGGGACTACAGCAGCTACTGCAAGCACCCTCACCTGAGTTTGAGCAACTTGGGGTGGCAGTGCGGGGTAGTTATCAACAGCTAAACAGTTGTGTGCTGCAACTTGAAAACGAGTTTTATTTTCCGATTCGACCTAAAGCAAATCAGCATCCTGGGGAGCGACAGTTACAGGCATTGCGGCAGCGCGGCGTTGATTATATTGAAGTACGTGCTCTTGATCTGAATCCCTTTTCACCGATAGGTGTTGATGCCTCTCAACTCCGCTTTATTGATCTATTCCTCGTGTGGTGTGCCCTGACCGATCCTACGCTCATGACTCCTCAGGAGTTCGCACAGTGTCAGAATAATTGGCAACGCATCTGTATCGCTGGACGGCAACCCGGACAAGTGATTACCTTGAATGGCCGCCAACAGAAACCGCTGGCTGAAGTTGGCGAGGCCCTGTTTGCTGAACTACAAGCGATTGCGATACTGTTTGATCAAAATAATCCCGATAACCCATACCAGAGGGTCTGTCAACAGCTGGCTCCTGCCATGGCCGATCCTTCGCTGACACTTTCTGCTCAACTGATCGCCCTAATCAAGCAAGGCAGCAAGAACCTGCATGACCTTGGTTTATCCTTAGCTCAAGGCTATCGTGAGACCCTCATGAATCAACCGCTGCAGATCATCACTGAGCATGAATTAGTCAGGGAACAACAGCGCTCCTTAGCCGAGCAACAGAAGTTAGAGCAGTGCAACAGGCTGAATTTTGATCAGTACCTCGCACAACAGCTCACACTCTAAAGCACAACGATCTTATCCGCTCTGAGATGGCGCTTTAGTCGGCCATAGTTTCACTCGGTTGATCCGGTTATCTTTAACCTCTACAATCTCAAACTCATAACCCAAAGCAATAACACGGGCTCCCACGGGCGGAATCGTCTCCAAGTACTCCAATAATAAACCATTCAGGGTCCGTGGACCGGTTAATGGCAATGACTGCGCTAATACTTTATTGAGATCACGAATATTCGTGGTACCAGAAACAAGCACTGAACCATCTGGTTGTGGCGCCATCTCCTCCTCTATGGATGGAGCAAGAGAGGTGGTAAAATCCCCCACGATCTCCTCTAAGATAGCTTGTACGGTTAACAATCCTTTGATATCCCCATACTCATCTACCACCACCCCAGTATGTTCTTTATTGTGCTGAAATTTCATTAATTGAACATTCAACGAAGTTCCCTCTGGAATAAAATAGATCTCATCAGCTGCTCGCAATAACCTCTCTTTGTTAATTTCATTTTTTTCTAGCATTAACCGGTAGGCCTCACGTACCCGCAGCAAACCCACAGCGTTATCTAAATTTCCCCGATAGAGTAGCAGGCGGTTGTAGGGGCAATGAAGTAATTGGCGTAAAATAGACTTCCAATCATCATTAATATCGATACCCACGATCTCACTACGAGGAATCATCACATCTTCTACACTCATGGTTTCGAGATCTAAGATAGAGAGCAGCATCTGCTGGTAGCGGCGCGGGATCAACGGATTGGCTTCATTAAAGAGGGTTCGTAACTCCTCTTTACTCAGTGCACTGGGTGATGGATGGTTGGACTGTAGACCCAATAAAGCTATCAACCCCTTGGTCAGGATATTTAATAAATTGATTAATGGCAGCATGATTTTTAGCAAGTGACGCAGTAACCAGGTGCTAGGGAAAGCAATCCTTTCTGGTTGCAGTGCTGCCACAGTTTTAGGGGCTATTTCTGCAAAAATTAGGATAAAAAAGGTTAAAACAATCGTTGCCATCAGTGCTCCGGTGTTGCCATGTAACCGCAAGCCAACTAAGGTTGCCAATGCTGAGGCCCCAATATTCACCAGATTATTACCAATTAGCACTAAACTGATAAATTGATCGGGATAGCGTAGCAGCTGCTCCGCACGTCTAGCGGCGCGATGCCCCTGCTTGGCAAGATGGCGTAATCGGTAACGATTGAGGGTCATGATGCTCGTCTCTGACGCGGAGAAGTAGGCAGAGAGCATCAGCATGAGGATCAAGATGATGATAAGCGTAGTCGTTGAGATAGCTTGCAAGTCACGTATTCCTGTTGGATGAACTCAGTGTAGCGCCTCTATAGATAGGGTCAATCGCCCCACAACTCAAATAAAAATTGATTCGTTAGCAGCCCTGAATCGGAAGCATCCGTACACAAGCCCTTGTTTCTCCTGCATCATAACCTGTGATTTGGGAAGTGCCAACTCTCCACTGCCTATTCGATCGCAATCCCGTTATAATAGCTGATCTATCGGGTCACCCTAGAGCCCATGAACTGTTCTCCCTACAATTGAGTGTGGATCAAAATCTCATGTTTGATAACCTAACTGAACGTCTCTCCAGTGCCCTCCGCTCCCTGAGTGGCCGTGGACGCTTGTCTGAAGAGAACATTCAAGAGAGTTTGCGTGAAGTACGCCGGGCATTATTAGAGGCTGATGTTGCACTCCCAGTAGTGCAAGGTTTTATCCATCAGGTTCAGCAAGCAGCAGTGGGTGAAGCGATTCATCAAAGCTTAACCCCTGGTCAAGCCCTCATTAAAATTGTGCAGCGAGAATTATCCACACTCATGGGCAGTCACCATCAGCCCCTGCAACTGCAAACTGAACCTCCCGCAGTGATTCTGATGGTAGGGTTACAGGGTGCTGGTAAGACCACCACTGTGGCAAAATTGGGTCAATTCCTACAGAAAGCAAAAAAACGTAAAATCTTAGTCGCTTCAACCGATCTCTATCGACCAGCTGCAATACAACAGCTACAGCTGCTTGCTGAGGCCATTGGTGTTGATTTTTTTTCCAGTGACCTGACCGATCCAGTTGAGATTGCTCGCGCCGCCCATCAGCAGGCTCGCTTGAAATTTTATGAGATTCTGATCGTTGATACAGCTGGCCGTCTGCATATTGACGATAAGATGATGCAGGAAGTTCAACAGATCCACGGGGTATTAAATCCGATAGAGACACTATTCGTGGTGGATGCTACGGTGGGTCAGGATGCGGTCGCAATGGCCAAAGCCTTTGATAGCCAACTAGCCCTGACCGGCATTATCCTCAGCAAAGCCGATGGCGACGCCCGCGGCGGTGCGGCGCTGTCGGTTCGTCAAGTGACCGGAAAACCCATTAAATTTTTGGGCGTAGGCGAAAAGAGTGATGCCCTAGAGCCATTTCATCCAGAGCGGATGGCCAGCCGTATCCTGGGCATGGGGGATGTGCTGTCGCTGATTGAGGAGCTGGAAGAAAAAACCGATGCTAAGAAAAAAGAGCAGTTGGTCAATAAGTTTAAACAGGGCACTCGCTTTGATTTTGAAGATTTTCGAGATCAACTACAGCAGATGCAGCGGATGGGAGGGATGATGGGAGTACTCAATAAACTTCCGGGTGCTCATCAACTCCCTAATCATCTGAAATCTCAACTGGATGATAAAATGTTCACCCGAATGGAAGCTGTGATCAACTCGATGACGCGCCAAGAGCGCCAACTCAAAGTCGTGATGAAGGGGTCGCATAAACGGCGTATTGCGCAAGGCGCTGGGGTACCGGTGCAAGTTGTTAATCAGCTCTTGAAGCAGTTTGAAGAGATGCAACAGATGATGAAGAAGATGCGTAGCGGCGGCATCGGCAAAATGATGCGTGGCCTCCAAGGCATGCTGCCCCCCGGATTGATGGGCCGGTAATAGACTCTTTTATGTGGGAAAGCTGCGCCTCCAACTCTTAGGAGGGCGTGCAGCGGTGATCTCGTTCTCTTACTCGTCCCTCACGGGTGCACGGGTGATGGTCCCGTGACAGACTCGACCTATTCACTTTAGGTAGAAGCCTGAGTGGCAGTGAGTTATCAACTGATGGATAATGAAGGCCAATAAGTTTTTACCCTATTAAGGGAGAACTCATAAATGACCTATTATATCCCAAGGGTTCCAACCTACGTCTACCGTACCACCTATTATACTAACCCAGCGCCAATGTTTTCTGGCGGACGTAGCTTTATCAGGATCAATGCCAGTTATCCAGAACACTATTTTCGCCCCCCCAATGCTCATGCTAATCTATTTTTTTCTTGGCACCACGCAACCCGACCTGCAGCCTATTGCTTTAACACAGGGAGCTGGCAACACGTAGGGAGAGATCGGTTTTTTACTCGGGTTCATACCAGTTATCAGGAGCAATACTTCCAACCCACCAATACCAAGGATAATCCATTTTCCCGCTCTGATCACACAACCCAACCTACAGCTCACCACGCTAACTCACCAACCTGGAGACAAGCAGAAGCACCTGGATTTACCAGAGGCAATAACAGCAGCAGAACTGCTTCATCAGCACAGAAAACTCATACAGCTGACCAATCGTACGATTCAACCCAACCTTCAGCTGACCACGCTAACTCAACAACCTGGACACGAGCAGAAGCAGCCGGATCTGCCAGAGCCAACAACGCCAGCAGAACTGCCTCATCAGCACAGAAAACTCATACAGCCGACCAATCGTACGATTCAGCCCAACCTACAGATCACTCTTTAGAGATCAAACGGTTTGTAGATTTAAGCGTTGACGGATGTAAAAACCTTATTAAAATAACTTGTGATGATAAAAAATTAAACATTACAGAGGATGAGCTAAGAGAGGGCCTTAAACAGCATCTCCAGAGTGCAGTGAAACAAAGCTTAGCCAGTAGGGAGCTCGATTTAAGCAGTTCTTTCAGACCGCTCACTGAGTTCCTAGCGATCGAATACAAAAGCTTTTTTAAAAAGTACGGCTGGGGCAATAGTTCAACAAATCACCGTAACTCCAGCCGTTCTGTGGAGGATAAAATTCTCACCAAAGCTAAGCAGGAAATTATCACCAAATTCAAGGAAATATTTAATAGAGATCTGACCAACGGAGCTAGTGAAAAAGAAATTCATCGTGTCTATAAAAAATTATCACTAGCATGTCACCCAGACAAAAAAGGGGGTGATAAGGAATTTTTTCAGCAGTTACAATTTGCAGAGAAATTATTGGTGAAAGAGCACGTAAAATAGTGCCGACTGAAAACCACCCGCCATTCAGAGGACGAGGCGGACACCAATAAAAAACGGCAAAGCTCTGCTTTGCCGTTTTTACTCACCAGCTCAGAGCCCCCACTCAACCTCTCGGTTGAATGAGTCTATCAGACTGATTAGAACGTGTAAGTTAACCCAATACCCAGAATATTCTCTACACTGGCCCCGAGTTTTTCAGCTTTATTTTTCTTCAGCAGATTAATTTTATAATCCGCAGCAACCGAAAACTGCTTACTCAAGTCGTAACTAGCACCGACATCAATAAACTGCACGTTTTTTTCTTTAGTATCATACACACTGTCTTTAATCGTCACAGTGCTCTGTAAATAACCAACGGTAGGCTTCAAACCATTAGGCAGCTTATACTGTGCGACGACCTCAAATCCCTCTGTTTTGTTCGCATAGATCCCTTTTTCATCCTGTTTAGCAACTCCAGATTTAAGATCGAGCTTCTGGTTGTTAAAAAACAGTTGGTTGCGTGTCTGGGCATAGGTGGCCGCTAAATAGAGGAGTTCATTATCATATTTAACACCGACGGCAACCATCTTGGCTCTGTTATCATTGAGGAACTGCTCTTTTTGCTTGGCGCTTTTGGCTTCGTTGTTATAAGCAATCCCCCAGGTGACACCACTACCTATCTCGTGGGTCAACGCCACACCATAGCCATCACCATTATTTTTCTTTAATTTTTTATCTTTATGCTTTAATAGCTCCTTGCTATCTTCCCCGCTGTTTTTGGCCAAGTACTGTAAAGCCAACTGGACACCCTGAACCGTCGGAGTACGGTATTGCAATAAACCAGTTGTACGACCCGTTCCAAAGAGATCAGCGTCATCACCCAGCGCATCGTTGCAGAAAACGGGTAACTTTCCGGTAAAAGCTGTAACATCACTCATGACACCCAGAGTACGACCATAGGAGAGCGCCCCGATCTCATCACTCTTCACGCCAACCAGCGCCGTACGAACAGCGATGGGCTCTGAGGTCAATGCCTTACCCAATTCCAGCTGAGCAAATAGCTTTATGGCCGGATCTTTATCTTCGACCAGCGGTGTTTCGCCATTCAGGCCCACCCGCACAGCGCTTTGGTCTCCATCCTTGTCTGCATCTTTGGAAAAATCACGTTCTAGTAACGCCTTACCCGTGAGCTCTAATTTTTTACTCCCTTCTTCATATAATGTGTGTGCATGAATGTTCGTCATAGAGACCAGAAGCGCTGAGAGTGCGACTGGTATAGTACGTTTTATCATGAATTCCCTCACTGTTACTGTTCTGATTATTGTGGTATGAATGCTTTTGTCATCATGGCGTAATGAGTAACCATTAGCATGGATGCTGCTAAACAGTATTTCACTTTTTTCAGGAGTGTTCTACACCTTTTCATGCTGCGGCCCCTTCAAAGCGCAATCAAATTGTAAGAGAATCTTTCAATGAAGAGAGTTAAGGGAACTTTTTATAAATAATTCAATAGAAAACTGGTTACTCAGCACGCTGCTAGCATCCCTTAAAACTTTGCGTGGCGAGGCGTTCTTGGGAAAGGGATAGCATCACGCACATTTTGAAGACCTGTGACATACAGTAACAGCCGTTCAAACCCTAACCCAAACCCCGCATGTGGCACCGTCCCATAACGGCGTAAATCACGGTACCAACCATAGCTCTTTGGATCGATCGCCAGTGCAGCTAAGCGTTGATCAAGCTCCACTAAACGCTCTTCACGTTGCGAGCCACCAATGATTTCGCCAATCCCTGGTGCAAGCACATCCATTGCGGCCACGGTCTCCCCATCACTATTGAGACGCATATAAAATGCTTTAATGTCCTTGGGATAGTTTTTAACAATCACTGGCGCTTTACAGTGTTGCTCCGCCAGATAACGCTCATGCTCTGCAGCCAAATCACTCCCCCAAGCGACCGCATGCTCGAAAGGTTGACCACACTGCTGCAAAATGGCAATCGCTTCGCGATAGTCCAACTGTACAAAGGAGGAGTCTATGAGCTGTTCCAAGCGTGACCGCACGCTTGAATCGATCCATTGGGTAAAAAAGTCAATCTCTGCCTCTCGCTGATTCAACAATTCAGTGACGACAAATTTCAGCAAAGCTTCCGCAAGCTCTGCTACTGCAGTTAAATCAGCAAAGGCGACCTCCGGCTCGACCATCCAAAATTCTGCTAAATGGCGGCTAGTATTGGAGTTCTCAGCACGAAACGTCGGTCCAAAAGTGTAGACTTTAGAGAGCGCACAGGCATAACTCTCTGCATTGAGCTGACCGGATACCGTTAAAAATGCCTCTTGACCAAAGAAATCCTGACTGAAATCAACCCGATTGTCTGCCGTACGCGTTAACTGCTGGTGATCGAGGGTAGAAACCCGAAACAGCTCCCCTCCCCCTTCACAGTCTGCCGTAGTGATCAAAGGGGTCGCCACCCAAAAAAAGCCGTTATGATCAAAAAAACGATGGATGGCTTGCGCCAAGGTATGCCGTACCCGTGCTACGGCCCCGATGACATTAGTGCGGGGTCGCAGATGAGCAACCTCGCGTAAATGCTCCATCGAATGGCGTTTGGCAGCGAGTGGATAGTGCTCAGGATCCTCTACCCAACCAATGACCGTTACCTCCAAAGCGCGCAATTCTACCGACTGCTCCTGACCCGGAGAGGCGGTCACCAGGCCACTAATCGACAGTGAGCAACCAGTGGTTAAACGCAATAGTTCCGCTTGGTAGTTAGGTAGTGTTTGATCCACCAAGACCTGTAAAGTTTGGAAACAGGATCCATCATAGAGGGCTAAAAAGGAGAAACCAGCCTTGGAATCACGTCGGGTCCGCAACCAACCACGAACTGTGACTCGGGCACCAATCGAGCTCTTGCCTTCGAATATTGAGGCTACCGAAACGACCGGATCCTGAAAAGTGTGGTGAGATTCCGGTGCTATAGCAGGTTTTTTCATAGGACGGTTCTATCCCCTCTAACTGAGAATAAATTTTAAAAGCACACTAACGCTGCCCGGCTAAGCCGCAGGGCAGGCTACGACATGACGCGTTTCTAGTAAAACTTCGCGCAACAGAATGGTCAATTTATCTCCCAAACGATAGGCCATCTCCCCTTTAATCATCACACTGGCCCTCTCATGGCAGCAGTGTAGCTCTGTCCGCACAGGATGCAGAGAGGAGTTTGGAAGAAAGATCACTGCACCACTATCCAACAAGCAGACACGCAAACCACCGCGCGTGACATCAATAATCTCTGCTTCTTGAGGGGTATCCTGTTCCATAGTCTGTTGTAAAAAACGGGCATAGAGCCAATTATTAATCTGCCGCTCGGCTAAACGCTGCTGTCGACGACGCTCATTGAGATGTACAGCCAGCGCTGCGCCCGGCTGTACTGCGGGAGATCGCTGGGTTATCACCGCTTTTAACAAACGATGGTTGACCAGATCACCATATTTACGGATTGGCGAGGTCCAGGTGGCATAAATCTCGCACCCCATTCCAAAATGGGCCGCTGGTTGGCAACTAAAATGGCTCAGTGCTTGGTAACGACGTAAGCAACCCGCCAGATAAGGGGTGGGTTGTGCATCAAGATGGCGGCGTAGTTCACGAAAGCCCGCCAGCGTTAGTAACTGCTCCGCACTAAAGGTGACCTCATTGGCCTTTAAGAGGGCCACGACCTGCTCAATCTGTGATCTCTCCAATCCAGCATGGACGTTAAAGATTCCATAACCCAGCTGGTCACGCAGCAGGGTGGCCGCACACAGGTTAGCGGTGATCATCGCCTCCTCTACCAAGCGATGTGCGGTTCGACGGATCTCTAGAACAACCTCCAATACAGTTCCCTGCTCATCCAGCACAAAGCGATGCTCAGGACGATCCTTGAAAACCGTAGCATGCTGTTGACGCCACGCGCTGCGGGCTTCAGCCACTTGCTGTAATAGGCGGAGCTGCTCAGCAATAGTCGGGTTTGGCGGCTGCCAGGTACCCTGGTTTTCTAACCAATCAGAGACCTGATCATAGCTCAATTTAGCCTGCGAACAGATCCAAGCCATCGAAAAAGCGGCACCAGCACCCAACGACCCATCTTGCTCAATCACGACTTGACAGACTAAGGCCGGACGACGCTCTCCAGCGCGCAAAGAGCAGCGATCTTCTGCCAATTCACGAGGTAGCATCGGGATATCCAATCCGGGCAGATAGTGAGTGAACCCTCGCTGACGCGCACAGCGATCAAGTTCACTCTCTGGTGCGATGTAGGCTGAGGGATCAGCAATGGCGATACACAGCGTTAACTGCCCACTCTCACCTACCCGTACCGCCAGTGCATCATCCATATCCTGCGTCTGCTCGTTATCGATTGTCAGGAAAGGGAGATTCGTCAAATCATCACGCGGCTCTCTCTCATCAAAACAGTAGTGTTCTACAGGAGTAGGCACCTGCCGTGGCAGTTGGTAACGTGCCAGTGAAACCCACCAAGGCGCAAAATTATCATCGCTGCGGGCGATCCATTCGTCAATTTCCGCGTGAAACCCCTTATCTCCTTTTAAAGGGTGTTGTTGTAATGTTGCGCTGATCCAATCACCAGGTTCTACGGTGGCTGTCAAACGGCTGCTGATATGACAGGTTATGGCTCTATTCAGCAACGGATGGTCTGGAATCACCGACCAGTGATTTAGTTGCTTGCTAACACGGCCAACAAAACGGGTCAAGGGGCTCTCGATGAGTTTCTCTGGCTCGGCAATGGTCTGTCCCTTTTCAGTGCGCAAGCGGGCGGTAACGCAATCTCCATGCAGCACCCTCTTCATGGCAGGAGGCGGGACGAAGTAGCTTTTATTGCCCTCTACTTCAATAAAACCAAACCCCTTTCCATGACTTTTAACGACGCCTTGTATACGAGGTATCTCTTGTTGCATCTGCTGTTTAAGCTGGGCCAGCAGGGGATTATCCTGAAGCATGTTCTTGGTCCTGAGCTAAGGGTTATCACTCTAAATCGCGGCGGCTCATAGCAGCAGTACTAAATCCACCATCGACATGCACAATTTCACCGGTGATCCCCGCAGCGAGATCAGAGCAGAGGAAAGCAGCAGCATTGCCTATATCCTCTAAGGTCACGGTACGGCCAATCGGCGCCACGGCTTCAAAGTGAGCTAACATTTTTTTGAACTCTTTAATACCAGAAGCAGCCAGCGTACGAATCGGTCCGGCCGAAATACCATTCACCCGTACTCCTTGAGCACCCAGGGAGCTGGCGAGATAGCGCACATTGGCTTCTAAGGAGGCTTTTGCCAAACCCATCACATTGTAGTGAGGAATTGCCCGCTCTGCCCCTAAGTAGGAGAGAGTTAACAACGCAGCCTGTGGTGTTAACAAGTGGCGACATCCTTTGGCCAGTGCCGCAAAACTATAAGCGCTGATATCATGGGCGATGCGGAAGCCCTCTCGATTCACCGCTTCTAGGTAATCACCCTCTAATTGCTCGCTCGGGGCATAAGCAATGGCATGAATAAAACCATCAAAAGTGGACCATGACTGCTCTAAGGTTTCAAATAGTGTGGTAATACTGAGATCATCAGCAACATCACAGGAAAATAGTAACTGGCTATTGCATTCGGCTGCCACGGCTGCCACTCGTGATTGCAGTTTATCATTTTGATAAGTAAAGGCTAATTCAGCGCCCTGGCGAGCCATCGCTTGCGCGATCCCAGTGGCAATAGAGCGGTTGCTTGCAATACCCGTAATCAAAAAACGTTTCCCAGTTAAAAAACCCATAACGCGATGATCCTTGATTAATGTCTAATAATTGACCTAGTGATCCTGCTAAGCAGGTTTAGGTCGCTTGCTTTTACTTGGGACCAGCAGGATACCAGATTTAACTGGCACTGTACGTAGGCACCCACACTGGCTTCTGCTATAATTCGCAGCTTTCATCACCTACTCTGTATCACATCATGCCCAATCCCCCCAGTGCCTCTGGCGCACCACGCCAACTACAACGCCACTTACATGCGCGCCATTTAACCATGATCGCCCTCGGTGGCTCTATAGGCACCGGACTTTTTCTCGCTTCGGGTGCCTCTATTGCTCAGGCAGGGCCTGGTGGGGCCTTAGTGGCTTATGGGTTGATTGGCCTGATGGTCTATTGCTTGATGACCAGTTTAGGCGAGTTAGCCGCCTTTATGCCAGTTTCAGGCTCATTTTTAATCTACGGCGCTCGCTTTGTCGATCCCGGTTTCGGGTTTGCCTTGGGCTGGAACTATTGGTTTAACTGGGCCATTACGGTCGCTGGTGAGCTGGTAGCCGCTGCCTTGGTTATGCACTATTGGTTTCCTAGTATTCCCGGGCCGCTCTGGAGCGCTCTGTTTCTATTACTGATTTTATTACTGAATGTCTTCTCTGTTAAAGGGTTTGCTGAAGCGGAGTATTGGGGTTCGTTGATCAAAGTCGCTACAGTACTCCTATTTGTCGTGATCGGTTTTATCATGATAATCGATATTCTGTGGCATGCTGATCCGGCAACTACTACCCCTTGGATACTATTCACTCTAGGTGAAGCGCCTTTTGTTGGCGGGCCCCCAGCTATCATTAGCGTAGCCCTGATTGCCGGCTTCTCCTTTCAAGGTACCGAATTGATTGGCGTGGCTGCCGGGGAATCAGCCAATCCTCAACAGACTATCCCTGCCGCGGTTAAACAGATCTTTTGGCGTATTATACTATTTTATGGATTAGCAATTCTTATCATCAGCTGTCTAATCCCCTATACTGATAATCGTTTGTTAAATAACGATATTCAGCAGATCAGCATGAGCCCCTTTACGCTGCTATTTCAACGGGCTGGCTTAGCTTTTGCCGCTAGTTTGATGAATGCTGTGATCCTCTCAGCCATCCTCTCGGCAGGTAATGCCGGTCTTTATGCCTCGACTAGAACGTTATATACGCTAGCTCTCAGTGGAATGGCGCCTACCTGCTTTGCTAAGCTTTCACCACAAGGTATCCCCCGCACAGCGCTCTACGCAACCACTGCTGTCGCTGCCCTCTGTTTTCTAAGTGCCCGCTTTGGTGAACAAATCATTTTTCTCTGGCTCCTCAATGCTTCAGCAATGAGTGGGTTTATTGCTTGGGTCGGCATTGCCCTAGCCCACTACCGCTTCCGCCGAGGTTATCAATACCAAGGTCATGATCTGCTAGCCCTACCCTACCGGGCTAAATGGTTTCCCTTTGGAGCGCTGTTGGCTTTTGGACTCTGTCTATTGATTATGTTAGGTCAAGGGTATCCTGCCTTTACTGCGCATCATGTGGATTGGCGTCAACTACTGGCGACCTACCTTGGAATACCGCTATTTCTATTATTATGGTTTGGTTACCGCTGTTACCATAAAACCCGTTGGATTAGCTATCAAGAGATGGATTTTTCACCTCATAGCGATAGCGAACCCGTTTAAAAGGGTTCACTGTAACAGGGGATCACTGGGGCTGATGAGATTAAATCGCGCCCAATAATATACTTAAGAGCGGTAGATACTAGATACAACAAATTAAAGCAAAACTATGAGAGCACGGTGGCTATGGCCTGCGAGTTTTTATGGCTGCCCATGTGGGTGGATAGGCCGAGGGAGTTGCACACCCAACTCCTTGCAGAACCGGACGTGAGCCCCTCGACTCATCCTGCGCCCATCATCCGACCGTTGGAAAAGACTACCACACAAGCGATTATCCAGTTTCTGCTCTTTTGCACGATTGCTATTACGGCAGTGATTCGGTACCTCTAAAGAGGTTTTACTACAGGAGTATCCCTATCTTGCTGTCAAGCATGTGTACTAGCTTAGGCTTAATCTGACAATGACCGGTTATCCATAGGAATGGCTAGATACCGTTCGAACTTGCCGGATGCATTACTGTTCTTGGAACCTCGTTTCCAAAGGCATGGCACCACATTGCTTCTCTGCGGCTAAGGTATACAGCCAATTGTTACGTTGCTGTAAAGCACGAATCTCAATCTGTTCCGCTTTAGAGAAATCCATAAACAGCCAGGCCGGCCAGATGACTAAACCTGCCGCTCCTAATGCCGTATTTTTGAGTTTTTTATGTTGTTTAGGGATCATCTCTTCGATTTTTCTTTGATTGTCTGAGATCAATAGCCGAATTTGATGGCAAGTTAGGTTGGCATCACCTGCATGGTACTGAGAAATAGGTTTTGGAACCTTACCAGCACAACCAGAAACCAGTAAAGAACAGAGAACCAAAGAGTAAGGAGTAAGCTGCTTCATTTTAAAATCTCTGATAGTTTAAGGAAATTAATCCGGTTCACCTTAATAAAATGAATTAATGGATATTCTTACTGAAATTCCGCCTGCACAGGATCGCCTATTTCTAGAATCCATGACACGTTTTATAACAGCATTTCAGTTCACGAAATAACCGATCCATGATTTATATAATTTATTGGTATCACCTGATCATACAGAATATTATTTAACGTAACTCCACACTGATTTAGGGATACTACCGATATCGAAATTCCTCTGAGCAGCTAATTCAGCACGTCGATGATCAGCCGCACGGTGCATTTCAATCTGAGGCAACCCTGTTAATTCTTGGTCAAATTTATCGCAGAGAAGTTCGAGCGACTCTAATAGGTGGCATTGGCGAAACTTTAACAAGTAATCCTGAGCATGCATAATGGCTATTGAATACTATGGTTAATGGAACTTCTAGGTTCATACGACAAGGTCGTTTAAAAACGACGGTTCAATAAAGCAAAAGCACTTGCTTAAATACTAGTTTAGCATAACATATTTTGCAACAGAGTATACCACCAATCCTCAAAAAGTAGAAATCGCTCGCAATAATTGCCTAAAAGCACCGTACAAGCAACACGCTTGAACGCCCTCCCTCTCATCGAACTCTCCGCACACTTTGAGAAAAACCACACCCTGTGGCAGCGTTAAAATGGTCGAATAACCTTAAGGGTCAAATAAAACTCGACAAATAAACCCAATCACCTTGTCAATTCAATGATGAACCGTATAATTTTCACTATGCAACGAATGCTGGTCCGTATCAACATGGACTAACGAACGACTGATCCCTAGAGAGGCGCCCTGAGTATTACACCGATTGCCCACTTAATCACGCCACAGGATTTAGCACAGCAGCATCCGCTCGACCCTATGGTGCGAACAACCATCCAGCAGTTTCGCACCCAAGTGCAAGCTATTCTCAGCGGACAGGATCAGCGGCTAATCGTGGTCATTGGCCCCTGCTCGATCCATGATGTAACAGCCGCACTCGCTTACGCTGAACGGTTAAACCACCTACGGTTACGCTACCAGCAATCCCTGTTGATCGTAATGCGAACCTATTTTGAGAAACCTCGCACAGTCTCCGGCTGGAAAGGCTTAATTAATGATCCCCAATTCGATGGCAGCACACAAATTAATCAAGGGTTGCAGCTGACACGTCAGCTACTACTCCAAATTAACAAGCTCGGTCTTCCTACTGCAACAGAATTTTTAGATTGTTTGATCAGTCGATATCTCTACGATTTAATGACCTGGGGAGCGATCGGCGCTCGCACTAGCGAGAGTCAACAGCATCGCGAAATGGCTTCTGCTTTGCCCTGCCCCATCGGTTTCAAAAATAACACAGCAGGCAATCTTCAAGTGGCCATCGATGCCATTCGTGCAGCACGGGAACCACAAACCCTGTTAACTCAAGATAACCAGGGGGCAATAGCGCTCTATCGCTCCTCTGGAAACCCATTTAGCCATTTGATACTGCGTGGTGGTCAACAGCCCAACTACCAAGCTAGTGCTGTAGCAACAGCCTGTGAGCAGCTACACGCTTTCCAGCTTCCTGAACGGCTTATAGTTGACTGCAGCCATGGTAACTGTCAAAAGGATTACCGACGCCAATTGATGGTGGTTCAGGAGCTCTGTCAACAGATCCTGGCAGGATCAAGAGCCATCGCAGGGATCATGGTTGAGAGCTTTTTGGTCGCAGGGAATCAACCTCCCAGCACAGGCCCATTAACCTATGGCCAATCAATTACCGATCCCTGTCTTGGCTGGCAAGATAGCGAGCGGTTACTGGCTGGTTTGTCCGAAGCCGTTGAATCCCGATTCCCTCAGGGCTAATCAGCAGCTAGCCCGCGAACGTCGAACCATACAGCCGCGGCTGAGGCCCATTCAACGCCTTTTCCAAGATCCCTACGTTGCTTTTAATCCTTTCAATTCTCCTAGGATCTGCTAAGCTGCAACCAGGAAAGCAGCGCGATCGATTCGTGATAAAGCAGCAGTTCCTTTATATTACCTACATTAAAAATTGCTATTCTTCAGGCTATCTGTTATTTATAACGGCCAAATTTTCTTCGATGAGCAATCCTATCGGGAGGAACCCTATGACAGACACCACCACCCGCAAACCCGCCTTGGGCTTACTTGCTATGGCTGATTTAAAAGCCTATCAAGTGACCACAGGGGAAATTTATATGAATGATGCTCAGTTACTGCATTTTAAAAAGATACTGGAAGTGTGGCATCAACAGCTGCGTGCCGAAGTTGATCGCACGGTTATCTACATGCAAGATGAAGCCGCTAATTTTCCAGATCCCACAGATCGAGCGACTCAAGAAGAGGAATTTAGCCTAGAGCTCCGCAACCGTGATCGTGAGCGCAAATTGATTAAAAAAATTGAGCGAACTTTGTTGAAAATTGAAAGCAACGATTTTGGCTACTGTACCGCTTGCGGAATAGAAATTGGTATCCGCCGTCTAGAGGCCAGACCAACTGCTGATCTCTGTATTGATTGTAAAACCTTGGCAGAAATCCGAGAAAAACAGCTGACTGGTTAACAATAATCTTACGGTGACCCCTTAGTTTTCCAGCATACCAGGGTACATGAGATAAATAGAAGTAACTACAGTCTTTTCCAATTCTCAAATGAGTCTGAAAGGTGTTAGTGTCAGCTTGCCAGTCTTCGCTCATGGATT
>WUUC01081404.1_pt1 | contig 45160 bp, 71 predicted proteins | sample 6278441 | NCBI WGS metagenome assembly WUUC01 (sample SAMN13675441, study PRJNA597444) | soil metagenome | isolation source: soil | place: USA: Washington | collected 2017-10
GAACGCCCGTGACTTCCTTTCGCGTGCGCATGGAGGGGACCACTAACAACATTCACGTTCTGGATCACGTTGCACAGCGCGTTACTATTGAGGAAAGTGTATAATGGCTACAAAATTTGATCCGAAGAAATATTACGCTGTGAGTCTGTCGCGCATGTGCGAGGTAATGAAGACCGAGTACCCAGCTAATACGCCATTCAAGGCGAGCGGCAAAATGGCTCAAGCGTTCTCCGAAGCGGGTGCTTTGGCTGAGCATGAGGAAGTAGGCACTGAAGACGACGTGCTTCCGCCTATGAAGCGCACAGATAATCGACTGTTGGCTGCGGGGCGCGGTCGTGTGGGTGTAACTCGTCCTGATCGCCGAAATCTTGATGAGGCTGTGACTGATCTTCCCGACGAAGATCGCGAGCAATACAATCGGAAAATGGCGAAATTGGCAGAGACGGGGGAATAACGATCAATGCCGACGCTCGGCGAATTATTTCCTTGGGCAGACAGTACACCGCTGCAGGATCGGCTCCGTGCGTTAATGACCGAGCTGCAGGCACGGTTAGACACGCTTTCGGCGGTTGCGGCGGATTGGCAGACTGAAGCAGACGCAATTGCTGCTCAAGGGATTGCTCGCGTTAATGACACGTTTGGGGCTGAGCTTACGACAATCTCAGCCGCGCGAGTGGCTGCGCAGGCTGATCGGCAGTTGATTGCTGACGCCCTAGCCGACGCAAACCAAATTATGACTGAGTTGGGAGATTTCGATCCCGCTCAATTTGTTCAGCTTGCGACATATAATACAGCAATTGCCGCGCGTGTAACTACGGTTGACTTTAACGCTGCCATAGCGGCTCGCGTTCTTCAGACTACGTTTGACGCTGCGATTGCGGCTCGTGTCAGAACCGATACAAGTCAAGGTTTAACGGCTGATCAGCAGCGCCAAGCCCGCAAGAACATAAACGCTGATCACACGGGAATGGTGTTCTTCTGGCCAAGCGGGGAGCCTCCAGCATGGGCCTTGGCATTAGACGGTGCAGCAATCAATCGAGCCTCCTACGCTGATTTGTGGACATTTGCGCAAGCCTCAGGCTCCCTTGCTGTAACGGAAGGCGCGAAGACTGCAGGCCAATTCGGTCCTGGAAATGGAACGTCAACGTTCTCGCTTCCTAATTTGACTGCAGGCGGAGAGTTTATCCGATCTAAGACGAGTGGGCGAACGATTGCTTCGAGCGAGTTGGACGCATTCCAAGGACACTTTCACAACCTCAGTACGACTGCCAATGTTCTCTCTCCTGGCGCAGGAGCTTCGTCTCCATTTGGCGGCGGATCAATGGTTGGCGGCGCAGTTGTTGCTCCTGTGTCAGATAGCGTTAATGGCACGCCAAGAACAGCCACTGAAACGCGCCCTCGTAACGTCGCTTACGTCCCCTGCATTGTGTATTGAGCAATGAAAATTTATCACGTTGATCCCCAATCTGGAGAATACCTTGGTGAGAGTGACGCAAGGGAAAGTCCGATTGAGCCTGGGATTTATCTTGTTCCCGAATTCGCTACACAGCGTCCGCCTCCGACTCCAGGCAATAATCAAGTTGCCGCTCTCGTTGAGGGCGAATGGCAGCTTGTTGAGGACTATCGCGGCCGAGCAATTTTTTACACGTCAAACGGTGCCTATGTTGGCAAGGTGAGTGGGATCGGCCCGCTTCCCCCAGGAACAACTCTTCTGCCCCGCCCTAGCGTTGATCACGAATTCAACGGGACGGCATGGCGCGTTAGTGCTGCACTGCGTGTTGCTCGCCTTAACGAGGCCGTGAACCGCGAAAGAATGCGAAGAATTGCTCAGGGGACCTCAATCACGACAAGCACGGGGAAAACGGTTCCAGTTGACACGCGAGATTTGACTGATTTGGTTAATATCAATGGGCGCGTTCAGCGCGCTCAGCTTATTCCAGCTGATCAGACTGTGATTTTTCGCGGCTCTGATGATATTGAACGTACGATAACCAGCGCTGAGATGATCGAGATCGGATTGAAGGTCGCTGATTTTATTGAGATGCACTATCGCATTTCGTGGGCTATTAAGCGCCGACTCAAAGAACAACCGGCGCTGGATTTCACGCGCGATGATGTGTGGGTTCTTCCAGCTTGAGGTGACGACTAATGAACACTGTAACCTTTACGGGGTTGAGCGCTACCTTTGACGGTGTGATAGACATTATTCAGAGTGAGCCTGAATTGAACACTGATGGAAACTGGCAACGTGTTATTCGCGTTGTTGGAACACCGTCAGGCACTGATGGTCTGGCACCTGTCTTGGGCGTTTTTACCGTAATAGGTGCCACAAAAGAGGCCGTTAGTATTACGTCGCCAGAGCTTTCGTTCTAGGGGCTTGGCATATTGGAAAACTGTGCTTTTTATGGGTTGAGTTTCTGAGGGTTTGATAGATGGCTTCCGTTCTTCCGATCTTTGGCATTGTCCTTAACAGGCTTGACGACGAACCGCGCCCCGCTGTTTTCGGCAATCTGTCAACTGTTGGGCTTGTTGGTCCCGCTCCAGAAGCCGACCCCGTGGTTTTCCCGGTTGGTGTTCCTGTTAAATTCTTTTCGAACGAGTCGCGATATACGCTTGCGCTGGGCAGACAGGGTTATTTGTTGGACGCTGTTCGTGGTGTTAACGATCAGTTGGGTGAGCTGCAGAGGGCAGCCGAAATTGTGATCGTTCGCACAGCTGAGAGCAACAACGCCGACGCGACGCTCAAGGCTCAAGAGACCATGGCCAATATCATGGGCAACAGTGCTCTTGGGACTGGCATGTTTTCGTTTCTTGCGGCTCCCGAGCTTGTAGGAGCTACGCCTAGGCTCTTGGGTGCTCCGGGTTATACGAGCCAGCTTGCGACTGGCGTTGACGCTCTGACAGCAACGACGGCTGGTGCTGGTTATGTTGCAGGCAAGAGTTACCCACTTGTGTTTTCTGGAGGTGGCACGGGCGTTATTCAGGCTACAGGCCACGCCATTGCTAACGACTCCGGCGCGATCCTGACTTCCTCGCTTGTGATCGATACTCCCGGTCAGTGGTATACCTCGCCACCGACTGTGAGTGTGAATGCTGGCACAGACACTCCTACGACTGCTGCTGTAGTCACGGCAACAACCGCTACTCTTGCTAACCCAGTGTGCGCTTCTTTGCCAACAGTTTGCCGAATGCTTTTGGCGCACGCGATTGTAGAGAGCGCTGGCACGTCTCAAGCCTCCGACGAAGCATGGCGCGAAACTATCCAATCAGACCGACTCATTCCTCTTTCTGGTGGCGTCAAGGTAATTGACGATATTACTGGGTTTGTCGTTACGAAGCCCGCCACGCCACGCGTAATCGGCATTGGCGTTCGTCGCGATTATGAGAAGGGAGCGCCCTTCCATTCGTGGGCAAACCAGGCCGTAGCAGGCATTGTCGGTCCCGCTCGTTCGATTAAATTTGATATCACGACGGGCACGAACGAGGGCCAGGACCTACTTGAGAGCAATATCGGTATTATTGTTCGCGGCGAGGAGGGTTCAGACTTCGCGATTGCCTCTGGTGGCTACGTGTTTGTGGGCACAGACAATGCTGGCGAAGACCCGTTGTGGCAATTCTACAACGTTACGCGGGGCCGTGACTACATTCACCTAATGATGATCCGTTCTCTGCGGATTTATCTGGGCCGCTTTAATATTACGCGGCAGACAATCCAAGCGATCTTAAATACCATGACGGCGGGATTGGTTGATCTGCAGGCAGACAACCATATTCTGGGCTTCCGTGTTGGCTTCAAGGGTGCTCAGAACAGCGCCTCTGAAATCCGCCTTGGTCACCTGACGGTGAACTTCAGGGCTGAAGAGCCGCCCGTGCTGCGCCGGATCACTGTTGATAGTGGTCGTTATGCGCCGGCCATTGACGCTATGGTGGCCGCTCTTGAAGCACAATTGAATATGTTTGTATAGCGCGACTAGGGTACGTCGCTAGAGGAATAACCAATGGCTGAGAACACAGTCTATGTAATGGAGCGAGCGAACCTTTTCGCTGGCGATACCGATCCTTCGCATTCAAATCACCTAGTTCTTCAGACGCTTAAGCTGCCAGCGCTGGAATATAACTTAGTTGACCACGCTCCTGGCGGTGCGCCGGTTGCGATTGACGTTCCTACGCACATTACACGAATGGAAAGCACCTTCGCGCTGGCTGGCTGGCAGCCGTATGTTCAGAAATTGATTGGCTTGAGCAATCGCGCCAATATGCACTTCACGGCTTACGGTCTGATTAGGGACAGAAAGACTGGGCAGGCGATCCAGGCACGATCGATTATGTTTGGGCAGTTGGGCCGCGTGAACCCAACTGATTTCCGCTCTGGCGATCTCATGGGCCATGAGTATTCCATTCGCGGTATCACCCACTACGAGCTGTATTTTCGCGAGGAAGAAATCTATTATTGGGATTACTTTACCTCGATCTTCCGAGTGGGTGGGCAAGAGCAGAACGACGATTTGAATCGCGTTCTATCGATCGGTTAGCGCTCCGGTATGAAGCCGGGGTGGGTATCAATCGGGCTATTTATCCCGATACAAGCAGCTGGGCCGGAGGTGAGCACAATCACTTTCCGGCCCGTTCGTGCAGACGATATACGGTTAATTGACGCTGGTAAGGTTGCGTCTCAGTTCAGCGCAATGTCGCTTCTAAGCGAGCCAACGGTTTCGGTTGAAACCCTGCTAATGCTGACGTTTCCAGCCGATCTTCCCCGCGTCGTAGGGTTTTTTATGGCGCATTTGCCAGTTGATTTGAGGCAGTCTGTTGAGCGGCTTCCAGCCGTTCCAGAGGATTACGACGCTCCTAACAGTTCTCCCTTGGGAGAAATCCCCCAAGAGACAGCAAGGCCGATTCCACACCTTGAGCGATATCCCAAATCGTTAGACGATCCTCTGCTGCAAGACGAATCATGGCCCGAGGTTCCTGGCACAATTTCAGAGGAAGGGGATAGTCTAACCCTTCCTGAGTAGGGGGTTACATGGCCGTTCTTGAAACGCAATTCAGGATTACGGGCCGTGATCAAACGGCTCAGGCTACTCAGACAGCAGCGGCCAATCTAAACAAGACGGCGCAGGCTGCTGTTGCTGCTTCGAACACAATCAAGAAAGCTTCAGACGACTCTACCAGGGCGGCAGAGCGCAATGCTCAGCGCCTGCGTCGTCTTGCTGATCCTGATAGCATGTTCGGTCCCCTTAGCGCGACGAAGAACAGAGCAGAGGGAATAGCAGAGGCAGCAAAGAGGGCAGCAGAAAGAACCGAGAAAGCGCTAGTTGCTGTAACGACAGGAACCTCTGAGAATGCGAGGCGTCAGGTTGCTACAGCTGTTGACGCAACGCGTAGGGCAAGCCAAACGACAGAGACAGTTGTTACCGCGTCAGCGACTAGACTGACTGCGCTGCGAGGCGCAATGATTGGTGCCGTGGGTGGTCTTGCGGCTGGCGTAGCAAGCGGCCTTGCGACAGGGGCTATAGACACTGCAAAGCAGATGTACAAGGACTTCGCCGACTATGAGGCTCTGATTAATCGTGCTGCTGAGCGTCTGAAAATAGCTCCCAGAGATTTGAGCAATTCCATTCGGGAGCATGCTGATCGGTATGGCGTATTGATTACGGACATTGAGAAACAGTTGCACCAAGCTATGCAGGAGGGGTTCCGCATAGAGGCTATCTACCCACACCTTGATAGGCTTCTCCATGTTCACCGTTTGACGGGCGATAGCATTCTTGAGATTTACAGGGGGGCGTCTCAGGCAGCTTCTAACTTTGAAATGCCATTTCCTCGTGCTCTTGAAATGATGGCGAATGCGGCTGAAAAGGGGAATATGAATTTTGCACAAATGAATCAGGCTATGCCTGGCTTATCCAGTAAGATTACTGCCTTCGGCGAAAGAGGAGAGGCTGCTTTTAGTCGCCTACTTGCCGTTATGGTTGAGTCAGCAAAGGGCTCTGATAACATAAAGGAATCTCTGTCAGGGCTTGAGAAGGTTCTGAATGACGCGCTTGAGGGGAGAAACGACGCATTCAAAAAACACTACGGACAAGATTTAGAAGAGTTTGTTAAACAAACCAAGCGAAGGAACGGCGATCTTCTGCAAAACTTTGTCGACACGCTCAACAGGGCAATAGAGTTTGGAGCACAGAAGGGCCATACGATCTCAGAGGTTTTAGATAATATCTACGGCACCGACACGGCAGCGAAAAACGTTGCTCTTAACCTGATCAAGGCCATTAACGGGGAAATTCACGCTACACAGCGTGAACTGCGTGGCGTTCATGAATTACCCTCTATTAAAAACAAACTTGACGAAGAGCTAACAAGCTTGAACCGGCTGAGCAATGCATGGGGTGAGTTCGGAAGATCAGTCGCCAATATGGCCATTTCCTTGGGGGTTGATCGTTTCCTTGAAGGCTTGGCGAGGGCCGTTAATGGCATTGGAGACGCAATCACTGCTGTGAAGGTGAAGCTAGAAGATTTCAGCAGTACAATAGGCCGCGCTGCTACTGCTGCAATGCCCACGAACGTTGCTGCGGCGTTTAGCGCTGGCTTTGACGTAGCTATCGGCAAGGCGCGTGAACTTCAGCAGTGGATCAGGGATAACGATAATCTACTCGTTGAGACTATGCGCCGTTGGGGTGAGGCGCGAGCTGCTGCAGAGGCGTCAGGCGTACCTAAAGACAGCGCTACAGCGCGATCTACTGATCCGCAACAGAAAGGGCCGCTACCGTCCTGGCCTGCACAGCCTGTTGACGAACCAGCACCAACCCTCGCTCCGCCTCCAGAGCCTGTCCCACCTCCAGACCCAACCCAACCTCCCATAGCTACTCCAAGTCGCGCGCCAATCAGAAGGCGTGACCGCTGGAGACCCCCAGCCGAAACCCTTGGGGGAACGCCTCCGACATCCGATCGCGGCCCAGACGCTGCAGGATCGGCCACAGAGCGCACACAGAGAGGCGTTCTGGATACCCTGAGAGATATGTGGCACCTAGCCAAAACGCCTGCTGTAGGCCGTCCTAATGAGCCTGAGGGGCAAGTGGCCGGTCCGAGTGGCAGCGTTGAAGCTCGCTCCCCTAACGCTTTAGCGCCTTTCCGAGGCGGAGGAAGCGCAAGCCGTGATCGAGGTGGGTTTGAGTCGAATGCTCCCGCTGCCTCTGTCCCTAGCATGCGCTATGGTGGTGGTGCAGGCGGTAGAGGTGGCGGTGGGCGCGGTGATCGTCCGTTCCAAGGAGAACTTGCGCCAGCTGCAGGTGGTCCGGTTCAAGAGGCTTTAGGGGTCAACCAGCAGCAATGGGATACCTATCGCCGAACCATGGCTGGTATTGAAAGTCAGGGCCGCTATGGAATCACTGGGGGTTCAAGCGGGCGGTTTAGTGGAGCATATCAATTTGGCGCTGCTGAGATTAGAGACACAGCAAGGCGGCTTGGCGAGCCTGCTCCGACTCGTGAGCAGTTCTTAAATGATCCGGCAATGCAGGAAAGGTTCCTCGGAGCCTATACGCGAGGCCACCATGATTACCTAATGAAGAATAGTCCAGAATATCAATCTGCGTCTCCTGAACGAAAGCTGGCTATTCTAGGGTACGCCCATAATCAGGGTGCGGGTGGTGCTGCGAAATGGCTTCGTTCCGGGAGAGCTGGATCAGATGCCTTTGGAACATCCGGAACGCGCTATTCCAGTGCCATTGAACGCAACTTGCGGGGTGGTGCTGACCAAGCTCCTCGGGCTAGCGTTCAAGAAAACCTTGAGGTTCTTAAAAAGGTTACGACTGACGCCGAAAAGGGCGGGGCGCATATTACGTCAACCTTTCGTGGACACGGCCATGAACTGACGAAGGCAAACCCGCGCTCTGCTCATGCGCAAGGAAGGGCCTTTGACGTTAGAGCGCAAACAGCTGAGCAAGCTGACGCAGCTATTGCTGCTCAGAAGGAGCGTTTTGCTCGCATGGGCTTGGAACATGGCACTCATTACACTTACCGAGACGAAGTTCGCCACCCCATGCCATGGACAAAAGGACCGCACGTGCATTTTCAATTGACGCCAGCAGGTGTTGCTAAACTGCGTGGGCAGGACGGCAAGGGAGGGGCTGCTGATAGCCGCTCGGCTGGCGAGGTTGGTGACACGACTCCGTTGAAGGGCAGGGAGATTTCCCCCAAACCAGTTAGAGTTCCTGTTACATACGAATATAAGGGCGCTGAAGACGTATCAAGGCGCGGTCGACTTCAGGCATCGCGCGAAATCAATAGAACTGTGAGAGAGTCTAGGCGCGGCAGTTACAGTGACGTGGGGGTTGCATAGTGAAAGAGGCTCAGAAGGTTATCCAGGGGTGCGAGCGTACGCTTTGGTCTCGGGAGCGCAGAATGTTTCACCACGGCACGTTTGCGCTTAATGTTCTTGGGAGATCGGCTGCAACGCGACTCGTTCTCAGAAGAACCTCTGCGACACATAATGCTCGACGCATTCGATCTCACACAGATTTTACGCGCTGTTTTTGGGAAGTTGGTGCAGGGAATGATATATAGCCATGGCTAACACTGTTCTAATGCGCTGGGGGCCGGTTTTATTCGACGTTGTTCGTCGGAACATTCATGAATGGGAGAGATCGCGTCGAGCAGACTGGGCAAGGCATGACGTGGTTGGGGCTGTAACACAGCTAGAGGCCACTGGTATGCAGCCTGACGAAATGACTTTGCGCGGCAGAATATTTCCTTTTTTTCTGAGGCAGGCAGGCCATGGTTCGCAAGCCTCTAACAATGGAATGTCTGAAATAGAACTGCTTCGATCTTACTGTGATCAGCAGACCCCTCAGCAAATGATTAAGGGGACGAATCCAGGAGAAGTTCTTGGGTGGTATGTGCTAGAGGATATAAACGATAGCCATACGTTTCTTGACAGGAACGCTACGGGGAAGATTATAAATTTCGAGGGGCGCTTTCTGAGGTTTGCAGGCAAACCCTCCGCTGAGGGGTTCTATCAATCTCTATTCGGAATGTAGATATGAACGCAAAAACAGCTGAAGAAATGCTGAGGGAAATTCGACGCAGGGTCGAGGAAGGAAGTGGGGATCACTTCACAGTTGATCAGCTTGAAGAGTTGGTTATCACTATTGCTTACCAACGTGACAAACTGCGCGACGAGCTAGAGAGGATCAAGGCAAATGGCTGATAGAAAATCTCCTACATGGAAAGTGCTTGTTGGAGACTGTCGCGAGCTAATGGGTGAAATGCAAGACGCCTGCATTGACGCGATTGTTACTGATCCTCCAGCTGGTATTGGCTTTATGGGGAGAGAATGGGATTGTGACAAAGGCGGGCGTGAGAAGTGGATTAAGTGGCTGCAGGGTATAGCAGCTGAAGCTTACCGCCTTGCTAAACCTGGTACTCACGCTCTCGTGTGGGCTCTTCCGCGTACGTCACATTGGACAGCAACAGCTTGGGAGAATGCTGGGTGGGAGGTTCGCGATCGGGTAAGCCACCTTTTCGGGAGCGGATTTCCTAAAAGCCTCGACGTGAGCAAGGTAATTGATAGGGCGGTGGGCGTAGAGCGCGAGGTTGTTGGGTTATCTACTCGTCATGGTGGTGGGGTAGCTTTTGCTGAGGGTCATGGTGGTTTCAATACCGAGGTTGGCGTTGTGACTGCCCCAGCTACTGACGCTGCCCGTCAATGGCAGGGCTGGGGAACAGCTCTCAAGCCAGCAATGGAAGATTGGTGGCTACTGAGGAAGCCTTTCAAGGGCAGTGTCTCTGACAACGTGCTGCGGTACGGAACGGGAGCACTGAATATTGAAGGGTGTCGGGTTGCTGGGCTAGTCCCGAAGACTACACAAGGCCAATCTGCTAGTGCTGGTACAATCTATGGTGCAGACCAGCGAAACCTGCGAGAGTTTGAGCCTCATTCCCAAGGCCGTTGGCCCGCCAATTTGATCCACGACGGCTCTAATGAGGTAGAAGAAGCGTTCGCGGCGTTTGGGGAGAAGACAAGCGGTAGACTATCACCTAAGCACAATGTCAGGGAGAGTACGGGATGGAGTGGTGGTAGTAGAGCAGATAGGGTAAAGCAAGAGTTTACCGAAAACAGTGGCAGTGCCTCTCGGTTCTTCTACTGTGCTAAGGCTAGCAAGGCGGACAGAGACGACGGGCTGGAGGGGTTGGGAATAGAGGATCGCAACAATCACCCAACGGTCAAAGCCACCGCTCTCATGCGTTTCCTTTGTCGGCTTATAACGCCTCCCTGTGGAGTGATACTCGATCCGTTTACGGGCTCTGGTAGTACAGGGCGCGGTGCTGTCTTAGAGGGCTTTAACTTTATTGGTTGTGAGTTATCACCAGAGTATGCAGATATTGCAAGGCGTCGAATTGAGGTGGCGGTACAAGGGGTAGCTTGCGGAGATCGGCGGTCTATCAGCAAGAAAGAAACACTACTTCCATTGTTCGAGGCACTTAATGGCCATTGATCGCCTAGAAGAAATCGAGGTACGCGGCGACAATATCATGCCTGACTTGCTTGTCTGGCGTCGATACAAAAGGCGCTGGCGTAATGGTCTCTCGTATTTCTTGGACGCCAATCCAGAAATCCTTGGCCACCTTGGCACGAACCCTTTCCTTCCTGTGGGGGCATGGGTTCGAATGCCAATAGACGAAGCCGTATTTAGAGGCGCTCCGCAGTCCACTATCGTGGTTAGGCTAACGTCGTAATGGCTGGTGGTCCGTCATTCGAGGGCATGCGCCATAAGGCCGTCTGCAAGGTGATTGTAGACGGCCAAGACATGACGGACAGGTGGTCTCCTTATTTGCTTTCTGTACAGGTAATGCTGACAGAGGATAGCGAGCTAGCAACAGCCGATATTGAGTTGTCGGATAGGCACGGTGTTTTAAAGCTTCCTGAGATTGGCCGAACGGTTCAAATTGAATTAGGGTGGGGCACGAGCATTAAGACATTTGAGGGGCCAATCGACAGTCGGCGCTCGCATGGACAGCGCAGTAACGGTCGTCGCCTTTCTGTTCACGCCAAATCAGTTAGCCTCACTGAGCCCGTTAAACAGCCCCAGCGGGATACGATAGGCGAGGGTGAAAAGCCCGACGGCGAAATGGACAAGAAGAAATTCGAGGAAGCTGTACAGAAGTTCGCCAAGGAAGCCGGCTTTCAGGTTGAGATCGGAAAAGAGATAGGGCAAATCGAACGCCCCTCGTGGTCAATTACTGGAGAGAGCTTTATGTCTTGGGGGAAACGTATCTCCCGAGAGATAGGCGCAAACTTTGTTATGGAAGGTAAGAAGGGTTATTTTTCCAAGCTTGGAGAAAGCAGCAATGCTAAGGGTGAGCAGCTATCAGGAATTGAGGCGCGTTGGGCGCGTGACGGAAATCTAAAGGCTTGGGACATAGAGCCTGCCTCAGGCCGGCCTACTTGGAAAGATACAAACGCGAGCTTCTTTGATCGACTGGAGGGAGCGCGCAAGTGGGCAAACTCCCAGAGTGAGAATCAGCAGCAAGGGCAGAAATTGGACGGAAAGGCTGGCTGGTTTACGTTATTTGAGGCATTCACCAAAGAACAAGCCGAACAGCAATCGAAATCAGACAGCACGAATGCGCAGCACCAGCAGGGGAATGGCTGGGTTGTCATTAAAGGCGAGCCCCGAGCGCAGCCCTCTGCCACTGTGACAGTGAAAGGAATTAGAGACGGCGTTGACGGAGAGTATAAAATCCGCACAGTAACTCACACATATAAGAGAGGCGGCGGATTTGAAACTCTAATGGACATTCTGGAGGCTAGCACGCAAGGGGACACCAGAGGGGACAACGTTACGGTAGCGCCGTAACAGCAAGGAACTGACATGGCGTTTCTATCGGATACCAAATGGAAGGGGTTCAAAGGCGCAGCTCGTAAGATAACCGAGGAGGAGATCGCCCAAGAGGCGAAAGCTTTGGGTGTTACGTGGGCACAACTTCACGGGATTATGGAGGTTGAGGCTGGCTTTAGACGGCCTGGGGACGGATTCGATAAGGAAGGCCGTCCGAAAATGCTCTTTGAGCCCCACAAGTTCTATGCAGCACTGAAGATCAGAAATCCGGCAAGACTTCAGGAGGCTGTTAGGAAGGACCTAGCGAGGCCAAGTCAGCCGCCGAGATCATGGTATGGAAACAAGAGCTATTGGAGGCTTGTTCAGGCCATTGAGATTGAAGAAGTCTCTGGTCTATTAGCTTGCTCATGGGGCTTTGGGCAGGTGCTTGGGAGCAACTGGAAAGCAGCGGGCTTTAAGAATGTCCAAGATATGGTTGCGCAATGCATGGATAGCGAGCGCGCTCACCTCAAGGCCATGTGTGGCTTTATAAAATCAAATGGGCTTGTTCGCGCAATCAAGACTGGGAACGCTGCAGCGTTTGCCCGTGGATACAACGGAAGAAATTATGCTGCTGGTGGATACCATACAAAGATTGCGAATGCTTGGGCGAAATGGAGGAGAATGCCATTCCCCCAAGCGTCCGGAGCTAGGTTAGTTGCTGTTGAGCCAAAAGAGGTTGAGGTAATGAAATCAAATAAACCGACAATTGCCGAGGCGGCTGAAGCTCTCCCTCCAGAGCTTCAGCCAAAGTCAAGAGCGTCTAGTACAACAAACATTGCCTCTGGCGTTGCAGCTCTCTTTACGCTGATCGGCATGGTGGTGGCTGGCTTGTGGCCTAATCAATCTGGAACCTGGGAGCATTGGGCGGGCATTGCTCTGCCCTTTGTCGTGTCACTGATTGGCTCCCTCGTTGCGATTAAGGGGCGTAGTAATGCCCTTAATCCAGTCAGTTCAGCAACAGCGACTGAGTTGGCGACTATCATTGAGCGCGAAAGAGCAAAGGCCGCCCTTGAGGCTACCGAGACGGTCGAAAGGCGCGTTGAGGATGAATCAGACGCTACTCGCAACAACGATGATCTTCCAAGCGATACAATTGGGAAATCGGAAGAATTAGAGCCGCAGCGTCTTGTTGATATGCCGCTCTCCAAACTCATGGAGCAGCTACCAGAACTTGCTGATCACTTCAGAAACATTCTGCCAGCTCTAGCCACTCTGTCTGTCGTGGGGGAAATGGCAGAACGTATGTCAAGGTCTCAGCAAGGTCCAAATGAACAGTTAACACCCCCTCCCTCCATCTAGCAATGGTTGTATTATTGTGAAATAGGTAAGTGCCTGAAACGGACTGCACCTACCTATTTTCGGTTATGTAAATGGGATTTGATACTGTTTTTAATCGCATACTAGAACTTGGCGGCCTTTGGGCAGCTTTGTTTTTGGGCGCGTGCCTTGTCGCAGGATTGCTGTACAGAGAATTACGAAATACCGAGAAAGACTGCCGTACTAGTTCTGAGCTTACAGCAGAGAAACGTTTAGCTGAAGCAAAGTCAGTTCTGACGGCGTTAGAGCGCAACACAGCTTCGGCTGCGTCTCGTGCTGACGCTCTGGAAAAGATCAATGCAAGCCTCAGTAAACTGGTCGAGGGGTTTACGATCTTAACTCAGACACAAAACAGCCGTGGTGAGCGTTGTCGAGAACAAATGGATAGAATTGAAAGACGACTTGAGCAAGTCGCGCGGGGAGCCGAGCCAACTCCGAGGGGGTGAATATGAACCTTATGGGGCGGATAATGTCGTGGTTCAATTGTCAGCACCGTGCCTCGAAAGAAAGAGCACTGTTGGAACCCGCTGAGGAAGATCGCCTTGCCTCTGCTATCAAGGAAGCTACCACGAGAAACAGAGAGGCAACACGGCGCTTATTTAAAGCCAGTCACGATCAGGCAACGCGTGCGGCAGACGTGGAATTGATAATAGACTGCGCAACGCGGCAATTGCGCCTACACCAAGCCGAGGAGGCTTTCCGAGCAGTTGAGCGCGAGCGCGTAATGGCAGCTGTTGAAAACGCCTTAAGTGTTGCGAAGGGACTAGCCCGAAAATGAGGGATATTTTGCGTTCCCCGCTTATCTGGATTGCTGCTGTTCTGTGGGGTGGCTTTTGGGTTGTTGCGTTCGCTGTCCCTCGTTCGTGGTTGTTCGATATTGTGAACGCTTTAGCAACATCGGTTGGGACTGGCGTTTGTATCGCGTATTGGCCAGGCGTGCGAAGGAGTATTTCAGGCCGGAATTTGAACAGTGGACACTATCTCGTTCTCGGCATTGTCGGCGCTTGGTTTATGAACAATTGCCGTCATGTTTATAACTGGATTTGGAGGTACTACGACAGGCCAGACGATATGATAAATCACCCATTTGTTGCGTTTATGGTTTTTGCTCTTACGACGTTCGGGATTATGCACCTTATGGCTAAGGACGCGATCGAGGGCAATATCCCACGAGGGAATTGGGTACGGCTCGCAAAGTGGATTACGGTTGGGCTTGCCCTTGCAGGACTTGTTATTGTATGGCTTGAGCCAAGCCCGCATTAATAATCTCAGGGGGAATAACGCGGGAGGTTTCTTCCCCCATAGCCGTCAAAGGCTGCGGCGTCCGAATGAGCCTCCTTGGCCGTATTAAATGGCCCATGTCTTAGCCCTACATAGTTAGACGTTGAGCCGCGATAGCCTCTCCAGTAGAACTTGATTCCACTTGAAAACACATTGAATCCGGTCGCGCCGTATGGCCCGCCGAAGGCGAAATTATCCTCGCCTTCCCAGTAGCTGTCTTTCTTGCGTGGATCGTCAGCCATTTAACGGTTTCTCCAAGAGAGACGACAGATCAGAAAAAAACTGATCTGCCATGGGTTGGGTAAGTGTAAGCTTGGTTTCGGTTTTCATTCCCCGCGCCTCAAAGAAAAGAATATCTCCACTTTTCTTGAGAGCCCACCCGCATTTGTTCATAACCGAAGGAAAGTCTTTTTCTCTTTCTCCCAGGAACGCCTTGAGCATGAGGCGTCCTTGCCCAAGCGTGAATGGATAGCCTGTAGCGCGGTCTGCTGCTCGGACTGAAAGCATGATCCACTTACCCAAAACCCTCCATTCATAATCAACTTGATCAGGGTGACGCTCGCCAGTCAGAACAAGTGCTAGAAGGCTTGGGTTATCCTCCATTGGATTTGCCTTTTTTCGCCCCTAGAATTCTTGCTCGCGCATTATAAAACTCTCGAAGTTCCCCCCACCGCTCAGCAAGTTCGCCGTCCAGGATATCTTTGTGCTTCTCGTGGAACGGCGTAAGTGAGTCCCTAGCAATTGCCTGAACAGCGGTTAGAGAGCTGGCTAGTCTAATGCAGTCTCTGAAACCGTCGATCATTAGGCTGGCTGCCTCCATGGACATCGGCTGTTCTTCTGGGAGAGCGTCGGATTTGATTGGAATAACGTTGGAGGATTTAGGCTGCTCTTGGTCTGGGCATGGCTTACTGGACTCACCAACCCCTGATAGGCCCTCAAATGGCATAGGAGGCCCGCCGGTGGCCGTCGTGGTGCTCTGGGCTATCCCACCAGCGGGGGGGTGCGAACCGCCCTCTACGGCCTCCCTATCGGCCCCTGAAGGGGTGTCGTCTTTTGGGCTAAGCGCTGGAGGTGGGCGGTTGGCTAAAATAGCTAACCGATCGGCAGCTTTCTGTAACACCTTCGGCCAAACCTTCGACTGGTCGAGGCCGGGCAGAACTCCCAGAAGGTGGGCTTTGCAAGCCTCAACGTCGTCCAGAGTTTGAGTACATAGCAGATTGTCCGAAAAACCCTGCAAGGCTGCTGCGATTGCGCTCTTGTCGGTCTGATCGTCTTGTTTTTGTTCTCGGCCTGTTGGCTGTCCTTTCTCGGGCAAGGGGGTAATTGCTGCGTCCGTGTCGTCTCCCTCAGCCGCTACACCCAAGAGGGCCATGAGCGCATAGCGCCTGCCGTACGTGATCGCGACGCCAAGACTTTGCGCTGGACTGAGTGGCTTTTGCTCGGAGACAGGGACAGTTATTATGCTCTGAATCCACTGGCCAGAGGCGTGGAACAGACGCGTCGTCAAATGAATGTGTTTCCCGCTGTCTGTAAGCTCGCCAGGTGATTGCACGATTGCTAGATCGTTTTTCGAGAGCGCGGGGCGAACAGCGTCGAGCACGTCCTCAAGAGTTGCGTAGTTATACTCAATGTAGTTATTGCGAGCGCCCTTTCGAATCGCCGTGAACTCGCCTTGAGCTTTTGTGAGCGCCGGCAGCAGTTCCTCAAGTTGCGGAGACGTTATCATGGCGGTTCCTCTCTTATGCGAATGATTAGTTGAGTGTTGGGGGAGGCCCATTGGGCTCTTCGGATTCTTCGTTAAATACAGGCGTTCCGATCTGCATTCTCCCGTCGGTTCCGTCCCTAAACCCGCTGAGGGTTATGTTGAGCATGTCGGCAATCAACCTCCCGTTTTGTTTCTTGCTCTGATTGTCTGCAGCTAGGGCTATCTCTCCCGCTAACTTTCCGAGGCTAGCGCAAACGACCGAGAAGATTAACTGATCTGGTGTCCAATGCCCCTCAGTGTCAGGATTCCAGCCCATTGAAGCCGCGTCAGTCTTTACTGTCTCCCTGTGTAACGCCAACCATGTTGCCGTTAGCTCGTGAAGCGCACAGTGCAGGCACGGGGAAAAGTTGCTCATGTTCTCCGTGAGTTGTCTCACGGAGACCGTAGCGTCAACAATGAGGCTCACGTCTGCACTTCCTTTGCAGATCGCCTCTAGGCAAACAGCTATTTTCTTCAAGTGGTCAAGCGTTGCCCCGTGCCACTCCGTGCCATTCTTGAACAAATCCTCAGCTGAAGTGATCGTGCGCTCTTGTCCGGGAGATCTAGACATTGCTGCGCTCCTGTCTGATCCTGATTGCGTTTCGCAGTGCCTCATCAGCTAGCCGACTAATAGCGTCCGGCTGGAATCCCTCGATCAGAAGAAATGCCGCATGATTGCTGCGTTCCAGCGAAAGCCATACATTATCTGCCAAAGCTCTTGCCATGGCTAATGCCATGTTCCTGTCTCGCTGGATTCTCTCAATATCCTCAAACAAGTCTCTCAGATTCTTTGCCATTGCACTCTTCCCCATTAAAATATGTCTCGGCTTGCCCGTGGGTGCAAACAATGCGCTCGCCAACGAAGCCAACTCCGAGCGCCCATTCCCCCGAACCTATGTCGTATAGGTTGGCTGGCCTTGGCCCACAGTACCATTCGCAGCGCAATCCGCCCTCAACCTTTACCGCCCGTCCAATCAGGTTATGCTCGCTATCCCAAGCAACGAAACAATCGAGTCTGAATAACGAGCATGTTCCAGACGATATCACGTCAAGTCTTACACGGTTTATAGGTTGTGGCTGTGAGGTTCCTGCTTTGGTTTTTGCGCCACTCTTGGCCGGCATATGTTTTTCCAGTTCTTACCGAGTTTTATATTGGATATGGTCTGTCGTGAGACGCCGATCCTGTCTGCAACCTCCCTTATGGAAAAGCCGCTTGCTAAAAGGCGTTTTACCTGAAGTACTCTGAGTCGCCGCGTTTGCCCCAATGTGGCAATTAGCATTTGCTGCCGATCCTCCGTTCTTTTTAGTCTGCGCATTTCCCGCTGGAACCCGTCCTCAAAATGCTGAAGCCTTGCTTTCAGCCTTTCTCGAATACGCGATATGGCCTCTTCTGCGTCTCGTTCTGCCTCTCTTTTCAATTGATCAGTTTTTGCCCTTGCTCGCTCAATCGGATCATAGATTCCCATACGCCGCAGTGCGCTAAGCACAGTCGTATGGTGCATTCCAAGCTTGTACCCCAACCACGGGAGGGACGCAGCTGGGTGAGCGTGGTACAGTTCCGCAAGTTTCTCCCAGCTACCATTGTCTTTGTGCGGTTGCCTTGGCATAGTTAGCTCCGATTCACGCGGTTCTTAGGTGACTTAACGATTTCCTTCGGTCTGTGGCCGCCAACCAAGTCGGCCCTGTATCGGCGTACAGCGTAGAACACCGCTGGGATAGACACGCCAAAATGGTTAGCGATTGCTCGGTAACCAGTTCTCCCTTTCCATTCGTGCCATGTCTCCCCTTCTTCTCTAGGGGATTTGCGCATGGCGTAGGCTTTCGCCTCATTGACGGTTGAGTTTTTTACCCTGAACGTTCTTTTCCCTCCTTTCTGAAGCTTCCTTGTTCTCGGTTTCTCTGATCTTTCGAGCCGAAAGGCACGAAAGCCCAGCTCTGTGCTGTCCATTCCAGCATAGGGAATGAGACGTGCGGATTTTGTGTTATGTCTCATGGCTATTCGTCGCCTCTTGGCTCAGCGGACATAAACCACCCATGGAGAAAGGCGGCTGGCACAGACGCATTTCCCTCTAAAATAGCTACAGTAGTGCCGCTGATCTTTACGCTCCATTTGTCGTGCTCCCGGACGGCAGTAGCCATTACCTCTCCGTTACGCATGGCGATCACGCCACCATTCGGGGCAGCCTGCGCTGCAAGCTTGAACACCTTGACTGGAGAGCCGTCCAAGTTGGATTGCATAGGCATTGTCGATACTCCTGATGTTGCTGATCCAAATATATTTCGCCGAAATATTTTTATGTTTCGGCGTCTAGGCCATAGTCGTTGCTGTGTCAGTTGCCGTTTCCGTGGTCGCGGCCCTAATTAATCTCCTCTGGAGGTGGTGGGAGAAGTGGAGCCCAGTGAGTTGGTCTCCATGTGTTTGTGGTGTGGAAGTCGTAGGGGCGATTGTCGGGCAGGTTAAACTGAAAGTATTCTCGGTCCTCGTCCGTGGTTCCCACAACTTGAACCGCGCCATCTGTCAGTAAAACCTCTTGCTGCGGCGGAATAGTCTCAATCGGCCTCCATGCGGCCCGGAGGGCGGCTTCAAGGCCAGCAGTGATTTGGCTTTGATCGGTGCTCATGGCTACGCCTCCTGCCAGCGCTTCCAGGCCTCCGGTGTTATATCAAACACCGCTGTTATGTCGTGCAGTGCCGGAATGTCCGCTGGGGCACTAATCCGACTTTTGTCAGTTGGCCCTGTTTCACACAACTGCATGAGACCGCGAGTAGTCCCCCAGTAAATAGCCATTTTGGCCGATTCGAGCGGCATGGATCGGGCGTTAATGTCCTGATCGTCTGAGATTAGGCCGGCGAAAACGCCCCGGTGTTCGGTCGTTACGAGTACAGGTCGCATTACTATCTCCCTTGCAGGGCATGAGCGCCCAATGTACTCCCCCCAGTTACATTCGTGGGGGATAGGTTGGAAGCTCATTCGGGATCGGTTGGTGCTCCGCTGATTTGCTCAGTAAGCACCCAGATACAAACCAGAATCGCGCTGCCTCCACCCGGAGCAGCCAGTTCAATCAAGGCGCACCCTATAAAGATCCCGAGCAGTGCGACCCCAAGCATTTTTGCTCTCTAGTCGCGGTCGCTGCAGTAGCTATAGCCGCTGCCAATGCTATCGCTACAGCCGTAGCCGTAGTCGCCATAGCCGTCACCGTATGTGTCGCCGTAGCCGTAGTTGTCGCCGTCACCGTACTCGCCTTCGCCGCTGCCTCCGCCGCTGCTGTTGTAGCTGTTGCAGCTATAGCCGTAGCTGCAGCCGGTGCTGCAGCCGTCGCCGGCACCGTATCCGCTGACGCCGCCGTCGTCGGCGTTGGCGGGCCTCAATGCATACTTTCGCTCGTCGGCTGTCAGCATGGGCAGGATCAAAGACAGCGGCAACGCTGCTGGTAGTCTGCGTCCTACCCGTTCAGCGCGACCTATAACGGCAATTACCCCGTCAGGGCATGCACCCGCCCGGATAAGATCGTCTGCTGTGAGGATCGGGTTGAACTCAAGCATTGCTACCTCCGAACAAAACGCCTTCGCCTATGACCTTCATAAATATCCTGGCGAAGTCTTGCCGATCTGCAAATACATATATTCTCAGTGGCCGATTGAGTTGCTTCAGAACGCTGTTTTCTAAATCTGCCACGTCTTCTGCCATTTCGAGCGATAGCCCTTGGTTGTCGCGTTCTTTGATAACATGCGGACAGCCAGTCCTATGGTCGACCCACACGATATACGCCATTGTTGCCCCCATTTTTTTCTAGATCTTGGATTTCTTGGTTTACTTGGTGAACGTCTGCCGCCCAAAGATTATGCGCGGCTAGCCAGCCTGCCATACTGGGAGACACTGGCCACCTTTGGTCTCTGGCCCTGAGCGCAACCGTTACGTTACGAATGAATTTCACCGCTTTCGGCGATATGTTCATGTGTTTTCTCCTATTTATCGTCCCGCACGATCGCAACAACGGCGACCGAGAATAAGGCTGCGCAAAGACACCAAAAGCCGACCGTGATCCATGCTAGGAGGTACATTCCGGTTCCCCATGTTCAACAGTCAACCCTTGAAGCAGCGTCTAACCGCTGAGTCGATTCTGTCTCCATGTTCATGGACGCGAAATTCGGCATAAAACACAAATTCATGCGGACTATTGTGGCCGTGAGCCTTGGCGTAGATTTCTGCTGCGATACCAGCGATTGTAGCCGAGCGAGCCTTGCGCGCTCTAGCATACTCAGTTGGATAAGATTGCTCGCGACCACGGCGGCTTGTCCAGAAATACTGCCACTGCTTGCCGCCACCTTGCTGATAAACTTCGCACAGCGGGGAAACACTTTGCCTTGCTGTCGTGATCGCTTTTTCCACTGATATCTTTGTCATATTCGTCCCCGTGTCGAACCACTATCGATTCAATATTCCCCCAGATAGAATCTCTTTGGGGGAAAGTTGAGCCGATTATGGGCTGGTCTCAACAGTCGTAGAAGCCTCTTACGTAGGCATGCGCAATTTCAGCTTCGCCCTCGGTTGGCCCGTCGATCAGGTCCCTGAAGGCAAAGCCGCAGGTGTACTGCTGAGCCACCTGCCTAATGAAGTCGGCGGAGAGACTGCCAAAGCTTCCATCTCCGTTCGGGCCGATCCAATCTCGGCCATGTGCGAGTCCATCGGCGTAGGCTTGGTCTGGGGTAGTCATCTGCTGCTCCGTTGTGAGGGTGAGGGGCGGTTAGGAGGCGAGGTAAGCCTCAAGAGCTTTGCCCCTGGTCGTAGGGAACCCGTTTCCGTCTATAAGTTCAGCATCAAGCAGCTTGAGGAAGATTTCGCCTTTAGCGGTATTGTGAGCAGAGCAGAAGCGGCGCACGGCAAGCCGGAACGCCGCAAGAGCTTCGGTCCCGATCTGCTGGTTGATGACGGAAACTTCGTTAGAGGTCATCTGTTTCTCCTGTGGGTAAGGGTGAGGGGCGGTTAGGCCCTTCGGTTAGAGGCTATAGAGATATGGGTCGGAAATCCGGTAGTCGCCGCCGGCGCAGGCTTTAGTGCTGGGCTTCGCAAGTGCCTTGCGAATGAAAGCATGTGCTGAGGTTACGTCGCAGAAGCGGATTGCCACATTCTCAATCCGAATGCCTTTCAGGGCACCGTTGGTGAAGGTTTTGGTGAACCGGACTTCGTGGGTGTAGGTCATCTGCGTTGCCCCTGCGAGTCTCAGGACTCATTCCCTTTCGCCCAACGCAAATGATATAGCCCACAATCCGACTTAAAACAAGCCCCTCTCTTGCGTCCCGTGCAAAAAATTGTAAGGTGGCCTGAACGGGGACAACCCTTTGAACGGATTGGAATAATGGGCGCGGTAACGTTGGGCAGAGACGGTGAGGGCTGGAAAATTCGCTACAGAAAAGAGTTGGAGGGGTCAGACACGTTTGACACCGCACGGCTTGTCGAGGCTGCAGACAGACTCTTGCGCGGGCGGAGTGTGACGGAAACGGGTGACATTAGGCGGTTTGAGCGGCTTGTCGGAATTGCTAGAACAGCTCAAGGGGCAGCTGATCATGCCCAGCCACGGTGGGCTTATGTGCTCAGGCATGCAAGGGAGGCGGCTGGGATATCCCAAGCAGCGGTTGCCAAGGCTGCTGGCGTCACTCACTCTATTGTATCTAGGTGGGAATCTGGGGCGTTTCCCCCAGACGCGACACACCTGACAAGGTTGGCCGCATTCTATAGTGTGCTAGGCTTGCCATTTAATCCCCTTGGGGGAAGCCTCGCTCCCAATGTGGATCAACGCCAGAGGCAAGGTGTGCAACATGACTGACGATGTGGTTCGTTTTATCCCTAGAACGCGCTACCTTAAGATCATTCAAGCCAAGCGGCTCATGCAGGAGCGCAACGCCAGCTCGCGCGGCGAATATGGGCAGGTACTTGAGGCAGCTGAACAAGCGTTTCCAAGCTTCGATCGTAAGGCCCACAATATTGCCACACGCTTTGACATGAAGGACCTGGAGAAGGCCCGCCGACTTTGGGAGCAGGTTCGGTACTTGGTTGAGGAGTGTTTGCAGATCGGCGAACAAATCGATCTTGAAGACGCTATCGTTGAAGCTTCTGAAGTTGACGACGCCACAGAAACCGAACGTGTTATGAATGGAGACGGACCAAATCCAGTAGACGCTCTGGCAGAAATGCCGACTCCCGAGGAGGGCAAGCGTCGGCGCAAAGCTAAAGCCCACAAAGAAGCCGTCGTTCACTAGCTCACAAAATAAGATATCTGGAGGTAGCTGATATGATTAACATGATTAACGTTGCAGAAGAACTTCAGAAGAACTTTGACGAGTGGCTGCTCGTCGTAAGAGCGGAACTGAACGAAGCGGGATTCACAATGAGCCAAGACCACGAGAAACGAGCGGTTACGCTATGGTTTGAAGGTTTGACTCCGGAAGCCGCTGCAGACGCTCTTCAGTATCCATGAGTCACACGCCCTCTAATCGGTTCGCATGGTATCCTCAGCCTTCGCAGGGTCAATGGCGAAGGCTGAGCTTTATCCGGGGAGCGCTCCGTGAGAGCGTTCGACTTGATCCGCTTAGTGATTTTGAGCGGCGGCAAAGGGCAAGGCTTCTAGAAGAGCATGATCGTATTATGCGGAGCTTGGTGTTCTGGAAAGCAGAGCCGCCTCCAAGGGAATTTCGCAATGATTATCGTTGGGTTGGACCTCGCAACAAATAGCGCTGTGTGCTGGGGACGGCCAAACACAATTCCCCACTTCAGGCATTGGAAGCTAGGCGGAACACGCGCCGAACGGTGCCTGACGTTCCTTCACGAGTTCAGGGCGCTTCTAGACAATATCATTCGCGAAGCTGAGGGCGACGAGGTTTTTGTTTATATCGAGGCTCCGATTGAACCCGCTGGTTTAAAGCGCAAGGGTGGATATGGCATAGACGGTACGACTATTCTAATGCTCAACGGACTGATTGTTTTAGCTGAGGTTGTTGCGCAATCACGAAATGTTGCGAGCTATTTGGTTAAGCGGCAGACTGCGCTCGTACACTTCACTGGTAAGGCTGCATATAAGCGGCAGAAAAAAACGAGGAAGCTTCAGAGGGATTTGTTCAGCAGCGTTACTCCCAGAAAACAAAGAGTTGAATCTTTGACGCCGCTGGCAAGCGACGATCCCTCAAAAATTGCTTGCATGGCAAGGTGCAAGCAACTCAAATGGCCGGCGCAGACATACGACGAAGCCGACGCTGCAGCTATTTGGGATTTGGCATGTGCTCAACAGTCCAAGGCGGCACAGACTGTTAGGAGGTTGATTGAACGGCCGCATATGGGGAAATGACATGGATATCGCAGGCGGTTATCTTGCTGTTACGCTCAGAAGCGCAAATGAAAGTATCATAAGTGGCGCTCGTGCAATTCAGCAGCTGGAAAAGGAAAACGAGAGCTTGAAGCGGGACCTATCAAGGGCGCGCTATCTCTTGATGGAAGCTGGAAACCTCTATGTTTCAGATTACGGACTGTCCGACAAGATAAACGATTTCCTCGGCACTATGCCATGCCCTAAGCCTGTGGGAGAATAACCCACGTCTCTACTGGAGAGGGTTAATAATGATACAGATTGAAGGCGAAGAAGAGTATGGCGCAGACGTAGTAACAACAAGGCGAAAGAATCTGACGCCTAGCCAGAGGGTTAGACTATTCGAGGTACATGGCGGAATTTGCGCTTTATGCAGTCGCCGTATTCATGCTGGCGAATCATGGGTTGACGAGCACTTGAGAGCGCTTGGTCTTGGGGGTTCGAACAACACGAACAATCGCGCTCCAGTTCACGAAAAATGCGCTAAGGTAAAAACACATGACATTGATATGCCTGCAATCGTAAAGGCAAAGGCTCAGAAACGGGCACACCTTGGAGTGAAGGAAAGCAAATGGCCAGCACTGCCAGGAACGAAGCGCTCGGCCTGGAAGCGCAAATTGGACGGGACATTGGAGCGGCGGAAGCCATGAACTTGAAGCGGCGCTTAATTACTGAAATTGAACGAGCAACCTATCCCGTTCAGCACGGCCAACTTTATTTGAGAAAGACGCCAGCGCAACTTGCTGACGCTCTTGTTGCGGCGATTGAGAAACAAGCAGTCGACAATGCCGTTAAACAGGAGAAAAGACAGGAAACTTCCGAGCTTCCATTGAGAGGCAAGAGCGTTGCCAAAGCTTAGTCCTAAAAAAGCCCCAGAGCACATTGCGCGCCAACAAAGAATACATTGGGCGCGGGTCAGACGAGAGAACGCATTAGCTCGTGCTGCCCCCCAAGAGAAGACGGATAGAGAGTTGATTGAGGAAGCCGTTCGGGCTGGAAAGATTGTTCGCTGTCCGACTGCGACAGCACCCGGAGCGCTTCGGTGGGGGTGCTTTACAAGCTTACGGACGGCGATCGCTGACACCTAGGGCAGCTGGCTTCAAATATATTTCGCCGAAATATATTTGCCCGTCGAAAAATCGCATTAGAAGGCCGCTGACGGCCGTTTGCCCTTGCCCGCTACCCAGATAGCCCACGACCCCAAAATGCCCGCCCACGGCCTTCTAATGGCATTTAAACGCCTATCCGCTCTCTGGGAGGATTCCCCCTGACTCTAACCGGGACTCCCAAGAGCCTGAACCTGCCAGCGTAGATATAATCTGACACTTGATCGAGGGTTGCATTTCTCGGAAGGCCCTCTGCGCCTATCATTCGAGCATGCTCGGCAAGACTGTTCACGTTGCTGGCATTGATCCAAATGACGCTGACGCCTTGCCTCGCTTCCGCGATCAGTCTGTTGATCAGTGCCATTGCCGCCCCTCTAGCTTTCGCACTCTGCAAGGATCGCCATGCGATTCCCTCTTGCAAAAGGGGTGAACAAGGCGCAAAAATAAGGCCGGACGCTGTGAACCGTCCGGCCTTTAGTTTCAGTACCCGCGACACACCGCAACCCGAGGAGAGAGGCTGCAGCTATGAATAACAATACACAAGCTCCCCAAAAGTTCAACCCCTCGTGCGAACCAGACGATGCTCCGCAATTCCTTGAACTTGCGCGGCAAAAAATCAAGTCAGCGAGAAAACAGCACCCATGCCATGTCTGTCATGGGGGATGGATAGCGCAAGGCGAACCCTATGACCGCATTGTCGGGATAGACGATGACGGGAAATTCACAATCGTTCGGATGTGCTCGGGGCATGGCTATCCGTGCTCTCGTGAGACATGGGGGGAGTAATGGCTATTTACAGAATTCGGAAGAACCGTGACTTTACGATGGTTAGCAACGCTATTTTTGAGGATGAGCACTTAGACGCTTCGGATATGGCAGTGCTGTTTTGGCTGCTCAGCAAGCCAGACGACTGGGTTGTTCGTTGGAGAGCGGTTCAAAAGCAGTTCAGAATGGGCAGCGATCGGACAGCTGCAATTAGGAGGAGGCTTATGGAAGCCGGATACATTGTGGCTACGCGAGAGCGCTACAAAGGCAAACTGCTAGACGTGATTTATAATGTGCACGAAAGTCCGTCTAGGAATTCTGCGCCTGACACGGGAAACCCGGACGTGGTTTCCGGGATAGTACTAAAGACTGAACCTTACCAAGATAGATTTCTCCCAGAGAAGGGTGAGGAATTAGAGCTAACAGACAGAGGTGGAGGGGAACCTCTAGAGCTAACAAGTAAGGGTAGAGGGGAACCTCAACGGTTAGAGGTAGAGGATACGCGTGAGAGCGGGCCGAGTGAGATTGCTCGCGACGTGCGAGCGCTATTGCGCGATATTGCCGAGCACCTAGACGGAGCACTCGGTGCAAGCGATCGGCTAGGCAGCGACTCAGGCGAGCTTTACGTGAGGGTCAATTCTCTCTTGGGGGAACTACGGGTAGAGAAAGGGCGAAAGAGCGGGCCATAGCCATGAAATATCCTCCGCTTAATGTGTATAGGGGGTGCTCGCCATGACGTATCGCGTTTTAGACCTCTTTTCCGGCATCGGTGGGTTCACGCTCGGCCTTGAACGCACGGGTGGCTTCAAGACTGTTGCTTTCTGCGAAATCGAGCCGTTCTGCCAACGCGTCCTTGCGAAACACTGGCCATGGGTTCCTTGCTACCATGACGTGCGAACACTTACAGCTGAACGCCTTGCTGCAGATGGAATTTCCGTGGACGTTATCTGTGGAGGGTTCCCCTGCCAAGACATCAGCCTTGCGGGCAAGGGCGCAGGTCTTGAAGGCGAGCGCAGCGGCCTATGGTCAGAGATCGCCCGACTTTCTGGCGAGTTACGACCACGCTACGTTATCGTGGAGAACGTCGCAGGGTTGCTTGGTCGAGGGCTGGACAAGGTTCTTGGAGACTTGGCCGCGCTCGGGTTTGATGCGGAATGGCATTGCATACCGGCTTCAGCCGTTGGTGCCCCTCACAGGCGTGACCGCCTCTGGCTTGTGGCCTACGCCGTCATTACCGAACGGCGACCGCGCGCTACATCATGTCGACGAGTGGAGGGGGCGCTCAGCGTACTACAAGGGCAAGAAGGTCCAAGTAGATCTTGGGCAAGCGGTCAAGATGTGGCCGACGCCCACAGTCAACGGAAACTACAACCGGAGGGGCGCAAGCAAGACGAGCGGGGATGGATTAGCAACGGCTGTGAGGACATGGCCGACGCCGACGGCGCGGGACTATCGGAAAGGCGACAAGCCGGAAAGTCGGAGGGCCAGGGCCAAGCAATCTGGCAAATGGCATTCGCCCAATCTGAACGATGTGGCCGCGCCTGGTGGACATCTGAACCCGACGTGGGTCGAGTGGCTAATGGGGTTCCCTCTCGGGTGGACAGACTTAGAGCCCTTGGAAACGCCGTAGTCCCTCAAATCCCAGAGTTAATCGGTCATGCTATTCTTGCTGCGGAGGGGCGTGGTGAAAACGGTGACATGGTTTCGTTTTGTCCGCCACGCTGACGTTGCGGCGTTTGAGTTGGCGGGCTGGTTTGTGTGCGGTGATCTTGGCTCCACGCATGGCCGCTGGGCTGTGTTAATGCAATGGGCTGGCAAGGGGCAGCCGAGAACCTAGGAGGGAATGAGCAATGGGTGAGGTTGTCTCTATCGTGCCGAATGTTGCCGAGTATGAGTTTCACGTCTTGGCAAATATCTTCCCGCTTATTGAGGGGAGGGCTGACGTAGGCGGTCCTTGGCATTTGGTGGATGATATTAGTTCTCAGTTTGGTGGGGTGGACATGAGGGCTGGAAATTTCTCGGCTGAGATAAAGACCGAACTGCTGTGGTCTAGCAGGCTATTCGTCCAGACAGCCGAACGTGGGCACAACGTTCATTGCTTGCGCAATGGAGGGCAGCGATATTCCTCGGTGCGGCCTCTTGCATGAGGGTCTTGCGTAGTGTGCAAGATTATCGTATGTCTGACTACCCAGTCGCTTGACGCCGCTGGCAACCAAGAGGGAAACCAATGATTGAGTTTAAGGAAAGTTCACAGGGTAACGGAAACCTCCCAGCTGTTGTGGGGGATGGACCCCAAGCCGACGATAGCAGCGAAATGAAAGGCAAACTGACTGCTGTCGGGTGGGATGCTCCTAGAGGGGCTGACATGCCCCTAGAGGATTGGCTAGACGAAGGAGCAAGGCTTCGTGGGCGTCATGTTGCTCTGCTGTTCGCTGTCGGTGATTGGCTTCAGTACGGTGAAAAGAAATACGGCGAGACTTATGCACAGGCCGAGGCTGTGACTGGCTATAAGCCTGAGTTCCTTTCGCGGTGCAAATGGATCGCCAAAAAAGTCAGCAAAAAGAACCGTGTTGCAACCCTTTCGTTTAAGCACCACGCGGCTGTGGCGTCTCTGGACGAGAAGACGCAAGACGCGTTTTTACAGCTTGCTCAGTTTCAGGGCATGACAGCTGACGAAACACGGGCAGCCGTACAAGAGGCCAAGGCGACAGGCGAAGTTGATCAGCCAGAGGGGAAGAAGCGCGGGCGCAAGCCTAAGGCTGAACAAGCCGAGCCTCAGACGAGCGATAACGAAGATCAAAAAATATTCCCCCGAAATAATTTTGACGATGAGGTTGACGATGGGGTGGATCGACCGTCAGTTGGGTTTGATCCGACCCGAGGATCGCCTCAGCCTGAGGTTGAAGCCTCTGTTGAGCCGATCACGACTGCCGTTGGCCAATTCTACGATCAGCTTGTTTCCTTGGGGGAAATCATTGGTAACTGGCGTATCCCTGCTTTAGCTGAAGAAATAAAGCGCCAAGCAAATTGGGACGAACATCGAGAGGTGATCAACGACGTGCATGCAGCCCTCTACCGCATGTTGAAGATTATTGACGGCACCGAATAAGCCCACCCTGTCCTGAGGGCTGGTTGGCAGTGCCAGCCCTCCATTCTTTTCCAACTTCGCACACTTGGGGAATGGCGACAATGAAGCGCGAACTTCGTGCTGATCAGATGATGGCTGTAGAAAATCTGCGTGAGGCATATCGTGAGGGAAAAAGGCGGGTTATGATTAACGCGCCTACGGGCTGGGGGAAAACGATTTTTGCGGCGCATTTGACGGAAAGCGCTCAATCAAGACGGCGCAGGGTTCTTTTTACTGTTCCGACAATTGAGCTAGTAAATCAAACCGTTGAGCGGTTTTGGGAGCAGGGAATTAGGGACGTTGGGGTAATTCAAGCAGATCACCCAAACACGGATTGGGCCAAACCAATACAAGTGGCCTCTGTTCAAACTCTACAGAAAAAGAGCATACTGCCAGAGTTTGATTTGTGTTTGATCGATGAGGCGCATGTTTGGTTTCAGTTTTACGATAGGTTATTCACTGAGGCAGGGAGAAAGCTGATTGCTGGTTTTTCCGCAACGCCTTTCACGAAAGGCCTGGGAGCGCCGGGCCGATATGACCATTTGCAAATCGCCATGACGACAGCTGAAGCGATCCAAAAAGGGCTGCTGTCAGACTTTCGTGTGATCGCTCCAACTCACCCTGATTTGAGCGGCGTCAAGACGGTTGCCGGAGACTACCACGAGGGGCAGTTAAGCCAATTCATGCGTCAAGAAACCCTCGTGGGGGATTGCGTTGAGAACTGGCTAAAGCACGGCAAGGGAAGGCCAACGCTCGCTTATGGCGTCGATCGTGCCCATGCTGAATTGATGTGCCAGAAGTTCAAAGACGCTGGGATTCAGGCAGGCTATATGGACTGCTTTACGTTGCCATGCAGTAGAAGCCAAATCAAGAAAGACTTCGCAGACAGGAAGATTGAGGTTGTTTGGAATGTTGACACTTTGACAACTGGCGTTGACTGGGATGTCAGGTGCGAAGTTATGGCTCGTCCAACTAAGAGTGCGATCAGGTTTATTCAGATAGTGGGTCGCTCGCTTCGTACGGCAAAAGATAAAGATTACGCGCTAATTATCGATCACACGGACAATCACCTAAAACGCTTTGGGTATGTGACAGATATTGTCTGCGGTGATCTCGATGACGGGCAGGGTCGTGGCCCAGCAGAAAAGAAGATTGAAGTTAAACTGCCTGCGGAGTGTCCGCGTTGTCATATGCTTCGCATTGCTCAGCTGACCAAGTGTCCGAACTGTGGATATGTGGCAGAGCGTACGACGCGGGCGCATTGGGTTGACGGCGATCTTGCCCACTACAGCCCGAGGGATAGCCGTGAGGAAGTTCTGCGGCGCGATCTTATGATAAAGGGGTCGGAGGCCCCCGCTGTCGTTCGGCGCGCTTGGTGGGGGATGCTGCTGTCGATCAGGGATGAAAAGGGAAAGTCAGATAAGTGGGCACTTGCGCAGTTCAGGGAGCGATTCGGAGTTTGGCCGCACAAGTATTACGGAACAGAGAGACTTACGCCTGATAAGAGAGTTAGGGATTGGGTGAAATCGCGGCAAATAGCTTGGGCTAAGTCTCATGACAGAGGAAGGGCGGACAGCGATTACCTTCCTCACAGCGGCGGTTTCTCTTCTTTGGCGTCTGCTGTCCACGCAAAAAGCGAATGAATGGGAGCGGATAATCTTTATCCTCGTGATGTATTCAGTCGCTTACAGCGCGGGGATCGAAATGATCAGGCGGCTATGGGGATAAAAGAGTACGATGGCTACTAGCCCGCATGACAGTGCTGGTGTCCGTGGACGTTGGCCGGAAATTCTAGCGCAGCAAGGAGTCTCGTTTGATCAGCTGAGGAATCCCCATAAGCATGGTCCCTGCCCTGTTTGTGGGGGAAAGGATCGGTTCCGCTTTGACGATAGGAATGGGGAGGGAATGTTCTTCTGTACCGTTTGCGGCCCTGGGGATGGCTTCAAACTACTGCAGGATTTAAGGGGCATTGGATTCCGAGAAGCCTACACGCTTGCTCAGCAAATGTCTGGCTCTTTTGAGAAGGCAGTTACGCCTGCAAAATTCAAGAGTCGAGCGTCTGATCTAAACCGCATGTGGCGTCAGGCGCGCGCCGTTAAGGACGGCGATCCCGTTGACACGTATCTGCAAGCGCGTGGGCTTTCCAATGTTCGGGAGGCTTCAATCAGGTATTTGTCGTGTATGGTTTATCGTCATGACGACGGCTCGCTAACCGAACACCCAGGTATGCTATCGCTGGTGCGCGATCAGCATGGGTTGGGTGCGACGCTCCATAGGACGTACCTCAACTATGAGGGCGGCAAGGCAGACGTTCCCTGTCCGAAGAAAAACGTTAAGGGTCACGGAACGGGGGCGATCAGGCTTGGTGGGATAGGTTCGGTTGTTGGGGTGGCTGAGGGTATTGAGACAGCGCTAAGCGTGTCTCGATTGTTCAACCTCCCATGCTGGGCGGCTGTAAACACGGATGGGATGGTTAAATTCAAGCCCCCGAAGGAGGTAAAAAGCGTTATTATCTTCGCGGATAATGACGCGAATTATTCAGGCCATGCAGCGGCGTATAATCTAGCTCACCGACTCAACTGCTCTGGCATGGCCGCTAGTGTTGAGTTTCCAGATGAAGTTGACACAGATTGGAATGATGTTCTGTTAGCAAAGATCAGTTGACGGGGGATCAAAACCGGAACATATATTGGCCATCGCCGTTCAGGGCAGGGTCTCATCCCCCCGCCCTTCAGCGTCCCCCGTGTTCCCCCATGCGCGGGGGACGCACTCAACCCTTGAGGACTAGGACATGCCGAGACGTAGGAATGAGGGTGAAGATCAGGGCGATGCGCGTTCCGAGGAAGGCCGCTTCCCAGCCGATCCTACGTTGAGCGCTAGGCGCGATGCCGTCAGGACGAACGATCCCGACAATAACCAGCCGACTGCTACAGGCGGGCCGCGTAATACGGGAATGGATGATCCAACAGGTCCCGCTGAGGGTGGAACGACACCGCAGCCTGTTTATCGTCCTGGCCAGCGCACGGTTGCTCCTGATCAGGTTGGCAGCGTTGAGGCTCCACCCGTTGCTGTGCACATCCCTTATGGAAGTGAGCCGAGAACCTACGATCCGGCAACGGGACAGGACAATCCGGATTATAGGCCAGTTGCTGATGAAGACGTTCGCGACCCAAATGAAATGCGCAGGAAGCTTGGGCTCGGCACGGAAGGTTTACCAATCGAGGGTGAGTCTGATAAAGACGAATAGCCGGAAACTTCAAGAGCAGACCGAAACCTCGGGAGGTTGAAAGCTTCCGAGGTTTTTCTATGTCTGCCACACTTGCGGCTTGGGATTTCCTGTGTCTTTTATTGTTCGAAATGTAGGGTGGTTCGATGGCGTCGAGGCTGAAAGCTCTTGCTCCTGGATTTTTGTCCACTGAGGCGGAACCAGACAAGCCGAAGATTGGCGACGTTCGCATTGAAGAAGGTGTTGCGCGCGATCAAAAGAGTGGCGAGGTGCTGTCTGCTACCTATCGCCTTCCTGATACTGGCGAGGTTATTCGCCCAAGAGCGATGGGTGCGGGCTTTGAGCTGCCCAGGAATGCCGAGGCTGTCACACCAGAACAGCGTGCGTTTAAGGTTTATGTTTATCAGAAGCGCCTAGACGGCGGCCCAGATGGATTCTATATGCACCGAGACAATTCGCCGGGGCATTCCGGCCCGTTTGATAAGGACGGGTTTGTCCTAGATGCGGATGGTAAGCGGCAGCAGAAATTCGCTTCGCGCGAAGCCTTTCTTCTCGTGGGGGAATACCCCGATGAGGAAAAGGCAAAGCGCGCTGCAGAAAAGCACCTCTAACTAGGGGTTGATTAATGGCCGCCCATATTGAAAATGCCGTTTTAGATCAGGCGCTAAACTATCTGAACGCTAACGGCAATCGAGTTGATTTGTGTGGTACTGAGCCAACGACGTACACCGAAGCAACGTCGACTTATACGCTGGCGAATGCGACGAACGGGGCTGGTTTTACGGCTCCATTGTTCAGTGCCCCAGGTAACAGAGCGCCGAACGGCCGTCAGGTGACGACTGCTGTTGTGTCGGGAGCTGCTGTTACTGGCACTGGGACGGCCAATTGGGTTGCCTACAGCAAGACGACTGCTACGGCTGCTTTGCTTGTCGTTTTGTCCATGACGGCTCAAGCGCTTACGTCTGGCAATACTTGGGGGCAGGCTGCTAGCACAGTCGGCATTCCGAATCAGTAAGATGAGTGTTCGCAGTTATGCCTGTAACAAACTTTACAGTTATTGTTTGCACGGCTGCGCTACGCGCTAATACTAACAACATGTGGAGAGGATTGTCGAATTCGCAGGGTATCCCCTACGATGCCAGCCCGGTTGATTCGCTTCCTGGAACGCACAGTGTTCCGCTTGCACCTACGCTGAATGATGTCTCTCCTTGGCTTACGACGCCGACGCATTGGATGGCAGCAAGTTGGGAGTTCCCCGATTACCCAACTCTGATTGCGTCGCTTAAGGCAGGCAATATCCCAACGAGAGATTGGCTGCCGTTTAATTTAAACCAAAACGCCGCAAGAACTGCTGGGCAGAACTTATATAGCAAGACTACCGTTCAAGATGAGCGCGAGCCCTATGTGCTCGTCGCTGATACTATAGCTGCTGCTCTTTCTGAGCTTGGGTTGGTTAAGATTCCCTCTCGCCCGCTTGGTTCATGATAGCCCGTGGCCAACAAGGTTATATTTCTAACCACGACTGGCGCGGGTACTTGGACTGTACCGTCCGACTGGAATAATACCAATAAAATTGAGGTAATTGGTGGTGGTGGCGGTGGGTATGTTGCCGTTGCTGGTGGCGGTGGTGGTTCGGGCGGAAACTATAGCTCTCTCACAAACTATGCTGGCTGGTCGCCTGGAAATGTAATCAACTTTAGTGTTGGTGCAGCTGGTAGCGCGGGCGGTAATGGCGGCGATACTTGGATCGGTGCAACCACTCTAGCCACGTCTCTCGTGGGAGCAAAGGGCGGAGTCGGTGCAACAAGCGCTACTGGCGCAACCGCTAACGCTGCTTCCACTGGATTTCCTACCTCAGGCGGGGCTCGTTTTGCCGGAGGCAACGGCGGAGCTGGCAGTACTGGCGTCTTAACTGGCGGTGGCGGTGGTGGCGCGGGGGGGCCGGGCGGCAATGGCGGTGCAGGTGGCAATGGCGATACTGCAGCGACAGGCGCTGATTTTGGTGGCGGTGGCGGTTCAGGTGCTGGCGCGACAACAGCTGGTGGCAACGGCGGTGCTGGCACAACAGCGGCCGGCGCAGGCGGTACGAATGCGACAGGTGGCGGTTCGGGCGGCGCAGGTGGTTCGGGTGCTGGTGTAACTGCAACAGCTGCAACCGGCATGTGGACCTCAACACATGCCGCGAATGGCACAACACCGAGCGTTGCTGGTGCTGCGACGGGTGGTGGCGGTGGTGGTAGCGGCTCGACATCTGCAGCTGCGGGCAACGGTGCGAATTATGGCGGCGGCGGCGGCGGCCGTGGTGCTGGAACGGGCGGGACGAGTGCTGGTGGGCAAGGCATTATTATTATTACCTATGCCGAGCTGAGAGTTGCTAGGAAGCTTCGTCACGACTTTAAGGATCTGACGAAGCTTTGGCAGGATAGTTCCAAAGCCACCCCGGTAACAGTGGCGGGCGATCCGATCGGGTACGTAGAGGATGTTTACGGATCAGGAATTGATCTAACGCAATCCACTAGCGCGAAGCGGCCTATTCTAAGGTATGATTCTGGCAGAAGCAGATATTACGCCGAGTTTGACGGAAGTGACGACTATTTTGAAAGTGTAGCTGGACAATCTTTGAACCTGGATGAGTTTGCGCTTTTTTCTGCAGCTGCCGAGAACTCGCACCCCGTCAGTCAGCGTCTATTCGGCACAAAATCCTCAACGGGGTACGATTGGAATAATTCGTCTTCATTTGCGCTCTACTTTGGGGCTAACAGTACATGGTCAATGTATGCAAACCAGAGTAATCTGCTAAATCCGACTAAGACAGTCGCAAGCTCTCCAGCACCATTTGGCGTTTATGAGATTTACAAGCTTGTTAGTTCTGGCACTGCGCTTGTAGACGGTGTTGCGGGTACAGCTGACACGGCGTTCAATGTTGACGCTAATACTCAGACGCTTGGCTATGTGCTTGGGTGCGGTTGGGATACTCTGGCGGGCGGCCCAGCTGAGTTCCTTAATGGGCGGATTTACTCTTTCGAATTTGATGGCACAGCGAGCATAAGCTCTGACACGCGAGATACACTAAGAGAGTTTCACAGTACTGGCAGTAGTGGCGTAACGGTTGTTGCCGCTAACCTGTCTGTAAGTTCTCTTGGGCTCACAGTCGGTGCCGTCACTCAAGTTCATGCAATTTCAGCTCCGTCTCTGTCTGTTTCGTCCCCCACAAGAACAGCAGGCTCAGTTACACAAGCGCATGTTATTCAGGCGCAAAGCCTATCTGCTAGCTCTCCGTCTCTCACAACTGGCGCAGTTACTCAAAGTCATGTTGTTGCTGCGTCGTCTCTAGCCGTTGCCTCGCCTTCGCTTTCTGTGGGGGCCGTCTCTCAGGTTCATACTATCAATCCCAATGCTCTGGCTATTGGGCCTCCGTCTCTTTCTACAGGCGCGGTTACTCAAGTTCATTTGATTGCGGCTGCGCCTCTTTCCGTTGTCTCGCCTGCATTGTCTGCCGGTGATATCTCGGTCGATGTCCAGGTTCCTGCTGCTGCAGCGCTAAGCGTTTCGTCCCCGACACTACAAGCGGGAGCTTTTACTCAAAATCACGCGGTTATAGCCGCGCCTCTGTCTGTCGACTTGCCAGATAGCCTCTCTGGGGCCGTAGGACAGGCGCACACGGCCATTGTCTCAAGTCTGGTACTGGGACAGCCGACTTTATCCGAAGGCGCTATAGCCCAGTCCCACGCGATTCTAGCGGTATCCATATCTACCGCCTCTCCGTCTCTCGCAACTGGCGATATAGCCCAGCAGCATGTTGTTGCTGCGTCGTCTCTGTCCGTTGGTTCGCCAACGTTTGAGGCTGGCGAGGCGTATGAGAGTGCCGACTATCCTGGATTAACGTTTTCTGTTGGCTCGCCAGAGATTACAGAGGGAGGTGTTACACAGGGTCATGCAATCTCTGCTGATAGTCTCAATGTTGATAGCCCAACGCTGGAGGCTGGCTCACTTGGTTTGGCTGTTGAGGTCCAGTTTCTTAGCGTAGCGTCTCCCGCTCTGAACGCGGGTGCGATTACTCAATCCCATGTGGTAGTAGTTTCGTCTCTAGCGATTGAAAGTCTGGCACTAGAGACAGGCTTCGTCACGCAAGAACACGCGATTGATGTAGCTTCGCTTTCTGTCGGATTGACCAGCCTTGAGTCAGGGGCAGTTACGCAGGTCCACGATATTGCCGCGCAAAGTCTATCTGTCGCGGCGCTTAGTCTACAGATTAGCACTGCAAGTCAGACTCATGCGGTTGCGGCGGATTCTCTAGCGACTGGTGATTTGGAGCTAGAAGCCGGCCTAGTTGCGCAAGAACATGCCGTTTCTGCCTCGCCTTTGGCTGTTGGTTCTCTAACGATTCAGGCTGAGGCAGTTACTCAACAGCACAATGCCGAGGCGCAGGACTTAAGTGTTTCGTCGCCAAGCCTAGAGGCAGGCGGTGTTTATGAGGGGTCTGCTTATCCTGGCGTAGGTTTCTCGATAGATGGGCCGACGCTACAGGCTGGAGCGCTTACTCAGGCGCACGCCACAGCCTCTCAAAGTCTGTCCGTTGCCAGCCTCTCTCTTCTCTCTGGGAGTATCACCCAACAATACAGTCTATCGGTTGAGCCTTTATCAGTTGCCTCACTGTCTCTTTCAACTGGCACTGTTTCTCAAGAGCATACCGTTGAGGCAAGCTCGCTTACTGTAGCCTCTCCAATCCTATCGCCTGGAGCCATAGCGCAGGCGCACACGGCCGTTGTGCAAGGTTTGGTACTTGGACAACCCACCCTTCAAGCGGGCTTTCTTGGTAGTTCTCATGAGATTCAAGGGCATAGTTTATCAACACAACCTCCAACGCTGATTGCCGGTGCGGTTTCGGGTGGCTTTAGTGCTGCTGATCTGGATTTGGCGAGTCCAGCTCTAACTGCAGGCGCGCTTACTCAAGAGCATGGCATTTCTGTTCATGCGTTTCCGACTGGTGTCCCGACGCTTGCAGTTGGCGCTGTCAGTCAGGTTCACGTAACAGAGGGAGCGAGCCTAACAGTAGTAGCACCTACGCTTGTTGCTAGCGCTGTCAATGTTAGTACCGCTGTTGAAGCCTTCGATCTATCTGTTGCCTCACCGTTGCTTTCTGCGGGTGAGATAACACAAGGGTATTGGCCAACCGTTCATAATCTCCTGATCGAGCGCCCAGCGCTCCAGACTGGTATCGTTCGTCAGGCGCATTCTGTTTACTCGATCACGCTTTCGACTAGTGCACTATCTCTTGTTAGTGGTGCGCTTGCTCAGCGTGTTCCTCGGCTGCTATATCCGCAATTCAGCACTCTAGGCACAGCCTCAGGTTGGGTGTTCAATGGAGGTGGCGAGCCGTCTATAATTGATGGAGTTGCGTCTGGGCGCACATTTGTAGGGAATTGGGAAATGGCGACTTTAGAAAAGCGAGAATTTGATGATGATGAGGATTGGGTTTTTGACGTACACGTGAAGGATCATCGCCGCCTCCCCCCTGTTGGCGGTTTGCCAGCGGGAACACAGGCGTGGTTTACGGTTGAGGATGCGAGTAAGTTGCTCGTCTTATCAGTCAGCATGGGAGACGGAATTAGTGTTATTGACGCTACAAAGGCAATCGTTCGTGTGGCTGTGCCCCGTGATACTGTTCGAGATTCAATTGATCTGCAGGGTAAGATGTACAGGTCGGGCTATTTAGGAGAGCTGTCGATTCAAACGCCAGTGCCGAATGGGTGGTTTAGCAAACAGTTAGAGCTAGACATCACTGTAAGGCGCTCGGTAAACAGGGCACACAATAGGACGCCTTCATAATGTCTGTTGTAGTTCAGATTGACGCTAAGCAACTTGCCGATATGGGATTGGCGGTTAAGATGTCCGCTGACAATGCGCAATATACACGGGCATTGAACGCTGCGATCAATCGTTCAGGCCGCTCTGCTACAGCCGATCCCCTGAAAAAGGACCTGCGAGAGAGAACGTCTATTAAGGCTGATCGGCTCAACCGCGCTCTGAAGGTAACCCCGGCAACATTTGAGACGCTGCAATATACGGTTAGTGCCTCAGGCCGTCCGATTCCTCTTTCCTATTTTGATGTACGGCAAACGCGGCGTGGCGTGAGTGCTAGGGCTTGGGGTAAGCGCACAGTTTATCGCGGGACGTTTATCGCCACTATGCAGACTGGCCACATGGGTGTTTTTCGCCGAAATCAAACAGCAAGCAGACGTGAAAGGCGTTATGACGAGCGTGGGCGTGTGTATTATACAGAACTGCCAATTATTGAGTTGGCCGGTCCCTCGATCCCTCGCACCATGTTGCAAGGCCCAATTAAGGAAGCTTGGGAGGCAAAGGTTCGTCAGAGATTGCCGATCGAGTTTGAGCGCGAGTTGAATCGCGTTGTGAGCGGCTTTAAGGGAAGGCAGGAAGGCGTGAGGTATTAAGAGGTTGCGATATGGCGACAAAGAAACCTGATCCGGTGAATATTGCGATTGCCTTTACTGCATTGACGATTGCAATCGTTGTTTTTTTGACTGTGTTGAATTTTTTGACTGTGTTGAAATGACTGTTATGCGCTGTTTCCATGTGCCGAGTGGGGTGGCTAATCTCTACATGCCGGACAAGGCTGGATTGCCGCGTGGTATGGTGCAAACCGTGTTTGACGACGGCCGTATATCGACGTTTGTCCCCCCAGATAAACCCGATTATCGGGAAGCTGCACGCTTATTTGGCTATGGGGATTGTTTTATCGATTACGGCCTAGAGCATGATTTGTTGCACCATTGGGTTGCTAAATGTTTGGGTTGGCCGTGCTCGCCTGTTATTTGGAATAATGCTCATAGAGCTTTACCAGATTGGCAACCCAAGGACGATGTTTGGCCGTTCCACCCGAACGGATGGCACGAAGAACATATCGTCAACTATATCCAGCGATATATTAAAACTAGTGAGATAGACGCAGAGCATGGCGTGTTGCATGGCCTGTGGGGAGATCGCGGCTTAATCTTGGTTGCGGCTGGCTTTATTAATTGGCTGACTGGTGCCGATCTCGACAACGTGAAAATTCCAGAGCCGCTGATTGATACGATGGCGATTGCGAAAAAAGGGCTTGCATAGTGCGAAAAGGTGGGCTAATCTACTCAGTGAGCGCGGGGAGGCCCGCGCCTAAGAGAGGATTACGCGATGGCTAATATCAACGGAACAAACGCTCATGAAGTCTTGTATGGCAACGCCTTTGAAAACGATGTCATTCGGGGATTTGGCGGAGACGACTATATTCAGACTTTCTCTGGTGGCGACTTTGTTGACGGGGGTGACGGTAATGACACCTTGATCCTCCAGGAGGGCGATGATGTTGGCCTTGGAGGAAACGGTAAAGATTTTATTAACACTGGGGCAGGCAACAACATTGCCCGAGGTGGTCAGGACGGTGACTATATCTTCACCGACGATTATTTCTCGACAAATACCTTCTACGGTGACGAGGGTGATGACGCCATAAAAGATGGCGGCGGCGCGTCCCTTCTTGTTGGAGGCCAAGGATCGGATGCTATGTGGGGAGGGGATGGCGCGGACTACTTTGTTTTCGCCGCTGCCGATATGAAGTCAGGAACAGACAAAATCTACGATTGGCACACTGGGGGAGGACAGGACAAGCTCAATTTCCAAGGTTTCGTTCCGACTAATACAGAATTCGGCGACTGGAATGGAGATGGCCTGACAGATACCCATATTACGACAACTGCGGGGCCTGACGGAACGGGTCTGGGCGGTGATATTTTTGTCTATTCCCATAGCGGAATGGCTTCAATTGTCACGAGCGCAGACTGGGTACTCAGCTAAAACCGTCACGTTACTACTAGTGTAGCTAAAATAGGGCCGCGCGGTTTGCGCGGTCCTTACTCTGAGGCATTTCTGTAATGGCTGATGCTCGCGGACAAACATATGATGAACTCGGAAACCCGATCCGCCCAGAAGATGTGCGCGGAAAGGTTCTAGGCGGAAAGTGCGGGATGCTGGCCTGCGGTGAAACCGTGGCTAACTATGTTTACGATCACCCAGAGCGTGGACAAATGTTTGTCTGCTCATGGTGTGCTGGGAGAATTAACGGTTGGGCCAAGCAAAGTATATTTGGATCGGGTGCTCCTGATCCATGCCGCCCAGCTCCATTGTCTGAGCCAACAATTTAGGTGCAACAATGCCGTATGGGCTTACGTATATCAATGCGGGGCCTGATAGAGTTGAGGCATTTGTGTGTGATCGACGTATGTCTTCGCCAGCTGTCAGCAACATGGCCATGCGGGGGTGTGATCGTGCTATGGGGTGTGTGTGTCGAGCAAATGGCGGCTTGAACCGATATGATCCTGATTGTGCAAGGCGCTATAGCGACATGGCTGCTAGGATCGCAAACGAAGTGGCTGGGTTGTAGGGGATGGAAACATGGATGTGGGCGATATTGATCCCGATTGGCTACGTCAGGAGATGGCAATGCGCAACATTACGCCTGCTGAGCTAGCCCGTCGGATTGAGGATTCTCTTGATAAGAGAGGCTTTTCTCCGGTTAACATTTCGCACTATCTGTCTGGTCGCTCAAAGCCCCGTCCACAAGTGAGAACGGCCATTCTTGAGATTTTACAGGATGCGTCTTTCAGCAAAGCGAGACACATACCGAGGCGCGATAATCTTTCCGTTCGCGATGGCGACGATGGGAGCGCTATTCTGTCCCTTAACATGTCTCTCCCCTGGCCTCTTGCCATAAAGATTTTGGCACTTGTGAGCGGCGGTCAGGCGAAGCCTGCTGAGCAGAATGAAGCGCTGTCGGATCGGTTCTTGGGCGACTAACCCATGCCATGCCCTGTCTGTTCTGATTTGGGAGTTGTTACTGTCTATATCTTGGCCCTTACAATAAGGCCCGATGGTACACGAAAGGCAGTCCCCCAATGGGGTGAGGTAAGGCGCTGTTTTGCTTGTATGCGATCAGGCAACAAGCCGACAGTCGCAACATTTCGAATACCTAACTGTGGGGAGTGAGTATGCCGAATGATGCTGAACGGGCACGCAAGATTGCGGGGCTTTGGGCTGAGACACCTTATCACCGAGATTGCCTAGCCGACGATCTAGAAGGAACCTTCGCCGCCATGCGAGCCGAAGCCACTGCTCCGCTAGAGGCCCGCATTAAGATGCTAGTAAAACAACAAGTACAAGAAAGCGAGCGCGCCAACAAGTTAGAGGATCAACTTAACGTAGCTCGCGAGCAATTAAGTACGGCGTGGAAGCAGATGCAGGCGCTGGAGGAAGAAAACGCGCGCCTGCGCTCCTTGATGGACAGCCAAGGGGCTGAAGTTGTCGCTGAGCTTGAGGATTGGGATGCTCGCATCCAGGCGCTGGAGGCAATGGTCGCCGCGCAACATGTGGAGCGCAACAAGTGGAAAGAGCGCGCCCTGATCGTGGCTGACGAGCGTCGAACGCTGGAGGAGGAGCGGGATAACGCTGATCGCGCCTTGCAACAGATCAGCCTTTCACTTGGCGGCGCTGACGAATGGACCGACCAAGCCACGATGATTGAATACGTCATCAACCTAGTCTCGGCCCGTCTCAGTGCCTTGATCGCTTCTGCGATGCTGAAGCTGCAACCGATCTGTTCAACGAGTGCCATAATCGGGGATGGCTCTGCTCAGTGCATGACCACGACACTTCCAGCAGTGTCGTTTTCATTACATTAGCAGGCTGCGCCGCCCTGGCCCATGACTGCGCAGGAGAGTGAGTGATGAAGCACACCATTGAGCGCACGAGTCCAAAGGGGCCAGGACAGAAGTTCCTCGGCACTTGCATCTTATGCAGGCGGCAAAACCTGCCAATGTCGGCGGCGTTGGAGGAATGTGATAACCCACGCGGCCTAACGGCTGACGAAGCCCTAATGGAAGCTATCGAAGGACCAGAAAGCCGCGCCGCCCTCACCCAAGACCGGGGAGACTGAAATGCAGCCGTGGCGAGTTGGCCGAAAGGTGCCAGTTAACGTCTATGTTGGTAACAGGATTGCCGGGCAGTTTCAAAAAGAAATATGGTCGCGCGTTGCGGTCGATGCCGTGAATGCGCGGAATGATCTAGAACTCAAGCTTGCTGAAGCTCTTGCCCGTGCAGAGTTCGCCGAGGATCAGCGCGCGGTCGCGATCAAGGACCGCGATCATGCTGAGCGCCAGTTCGCCGAGGCGCGTGAGGCGCTGGAGCCGTTTGCGCGAGCGCACAGCATTCTTGGCCGAACCGATCACGACAGTATTATTGTGTTTTCAGCCACGGGACCTGACCGAAGATCGGTTACCATCACCTACGGAGACCTACGCCGCGCTGCCTTTACCCAGAATCGGGGATAGTGAGCATGAGTGAGATAAGCGACAGGCTGAGGCAAGCGGCAGACCGCGCCGATAAGATCTTCGACCTCTCATTCGCAAGCCCATGGCGGGAAGCTGCCGATGAGATTGAGCACTTGGAGCGGCAGCTTGCAGAGGTGCGGGCACCGCTGGGGCGGCTTGCCGGTCAACTTACAACGGGAGAGATGAGCGTTGAAGAATACGACGCTGTCGATATAGAAGGCGCATACGACATGATGATTGGCGAGGCCCGCGCCGCCCTCACCCGAGGCCGGGGAGAGTGAGAATGGCATCGCCTCTGTATATTGAAATAGGCCTGCACTACTACGCGCGCACAACGGACTTCCGAAACGGGGATTTCAGCGCCCCGGCAGTGCGAGACGCAGTCAAATCGTTTGTCGAATATGGGATGCTCAAACCGGCAGACGGGACCGGAACAAAATATGAAGCAACAGAGGCTCTTAACGTTTGGGTTCGGGCGCTCTGCGCCGTCAACTGGCCCGTGCAAAGATGGGTCATTGAAGCCCACCCCCGCGCCGCCCTCACCCAAGACCGTGCAGGAGAGTGGGAGGGTTACTTGGGAGATTGACGCGTACACGAGACATGGAGATTCAAAATGCATGAGTTCGAACATATCCTAAATTGGACTCTGAAAGTCGGTTCGCACGAGTTCCCCGGACCAGATGGCGGAACCTGCATCAACGAAGCTGCCGTGGTTGCGGCGGGCTTTCCCTATCGCGCCATTCGCTTCGCCTCCGACATGCCGCCGTGCTTTTCGCGGGTCATCTCTGCGTATGCGCTCGCGCTAAACGACTTGATGCCGAATGATCAGAGACAGCGCCTCATGTCCTACGTGTTGCGGCTCTCTGAAACTGCAGACACTCCCGCGATAGAACAGCAGCGAGCTGAATACCTCGCAATGCGCGCTGTAACTGTATTTGCCGCAAACGCATTGGATACTGTCAATCTGCCTGAATATGCAGATCAATGTCGCAATGCACAAACGTTATCTCAGGCGCGAGAGGTGGCGTTGGCGACGGCGCGGGCGGCAGCGGGGGAAGCGGCGATAGGGGCAGCCGCAGCGGGGGAGGCAGCGCAGGCAGCGGCACGGGCAGAGGCAGCAGCAGCGGCGACTGATATGTTGCCGCTGCTGATGGTGACGGCAGCGCAGGCAGCGGCACGGGCGGCGGGGGCAGCAGCGGGCGCGGAAGGGGCGGCGATATGGGATGCTGCGCTGGTAGCCCTCGATGGCGTGCTTGCTATTGGCCAGCAACCCGAACCTCTTGATGTGACTATCGCCGCTGAGTGTTTGGAGCGCTCTAAAAGAGAGTTGACGTAATGGTTCTTCCGCTTGATTATCCGTCACGAAACACTGGAGGTTAAACAATGTCTATCTTTGGCCGGTACTACATCGCAGACGCAGACACGAACGAGTTTCTGTTTGAGATCACTGATAACATGGTGATTGACCCTACAACTCTAAGCGGTCATGCCAACTTCACGATTGTCGCGAATCCACTCGTTGCGACGGCGGAAAGCGTCTCCTTTAACTACGACGCTGGGCAGCAAACGCGGACAGAGAGCGTTCTACCATATGCGCTTTTCGGAGATAACGATGGTGATCTGAGCGGTGGCCTGAATCTCTCTGAGGGTAGTCACTCGCTTGCGACGAGTTACTACACCCAAGACGGCGCAGGAGGATCACTGATCGGATCAGAGACGCTTGATTTCAGCGTTGCTGGTCCGAAAACAGACGCAGGAACGTTCTGGATAGCGGACGCAACAAGTGACCAACTGCTGTTTGAAGTTAAGAACGGCGATACGATCAATCGTGCGAGCTTACCTTCGTCCTACACGATTGTGGGTGTAAGCGGTGTTGGCGGAGAGAGCATGACCCTTGATCTGGATGGTGCTATTCAGCGCACCGAGAGCGTTGCTCCTTATGCGTTGCTTGGAGACACAAACGGTGATCTCTCTGGGGGGCTGAGCCTGTCTGTGGGGAGTCATACCTTAGACGCTGGTGTTTACAGTCAGGATTACGCTGGTGGGTTCCATTTGGCACAGGAGTCGATCAGCTTCTTTGTCGTCTAATCCGTGTAGGGTGCTTTGCCTGTCGGTTGAGTATGTTGATATCGCTCTGTGGCGTGTTATGGCCGCAGAGCAACGCGTGGTTCAGTGCTCTACTGCTGGCGAGTTTCCGTTGTTTAATTCATCGAAAGATTGGTGGAGGGTAAATCTGCCATGCAATGGCATTTATCCAACAGGGCCGATAAAGCAGCTTTGCCGCTCGTTGATAGGCATTACAGTCGGCAAAAGGTTGGTGCTTATCAGTTTATGCCAACAGGCTCTTGTATTGTGTTTCTAACTGGATGTGGGTGCGCTGTTTGGGGAACGTCGTTTCCCTTGGCTCAGTACACGAAACACGATTGGGCGGGAGCTTGGGTTAATAGCCTCTTCCGCAACGAGGGTGTTGGGTTGTCGTCTTCTCTGATTATTGAAGCTGTAGCTGCTACTCGTGCCTTTTATGGTGAGCCGCCTTCAAAGGGCATGGTAACATTTGTTGATCCAAATAAAGTTAAGCCTAAGCGCGTGCCAGGATGGTGCTATCGCCAGGCGGGCTTTAGGCATGCTGGGTTCACAAAGGGTGGCTTGTGGGTTTGGCAAATGCTGCCATGTGAAATGCCACTTCCATGCCCCGCTAATTCCCGCTCAGTTCGTGGATTGCCTCTTTTCGATATAGACTATTCCAGAGTTCATACCTGAAGAAACACTCATAACTTCAGGGTACATGGTTTAAGAAACGCTGATAAGCGAATCCCCTATCCAGAACACATGGTTGAGGAATCAGGGTAGATAGAGGGCCTAAAGGCACCACTAGAGCCTGATTATGTAAGGCACTAAGGCTAACTCATTGTTATCGTTCTCATATTTTGAGAGGGACCGTACAAAGGGGTGGCAGGCTGAGCGGGGGGCGGGCC
>WUUC01221914.1_pt1 | contig 44876 bp, 53 predicted proteins | sample 6278441 | NCBI WGS metagenome assembly WUUC01 (sample SAMN13675441, study PRJNA597444) | soil metagenome | isolation source: soil | place: USA: Washington | collected 2017-10
GGTCCCGCTTCACTGGCCGGGCTGTCCGACTTTATCGTTCTCGTCTAGGTGATAGACGTTGCCCTTGTGGTCAGGCCGATAGAGAGACCAGCCTTTGAGAAGGCGGTTGACCTCGCCAACCGCAGTATCGAGGCGATCAATCCCATTTTCCTCTTCTGTCGCCCCTGACACTGTCCAGGTGTGTTCGCCCTGGCCATCGTAGTCGACCTGATTACCCAGGAAGTGCTTCTCGAGTTCCCGGCCTGCCGCGTCCACTGCTTGCTGCTCAGTCATGGAGCGAGAGGAACGGTGCAGTGCTCCCTAGACGAAAGGGCTCAGCTAACAGGCGGGTCCGGCCGCGAAGGGTAAAGTCGGATCGGGTCAATGGAGACGGCCAGCGATGCCGGCAGCGCGGTCGCCGCAGAGGACACGTCCTGCATTCCTAAACTCGCCTATCGAAGTTTAAGGTGTGGCCGTTGCCGTCAGGCGGAGGACCATGGCCAACCAACCAGAGCATTCCGCGACCCCAGGCACCCCTGCGAGCCACGCACGCCCCATGACGCAGGTGACCCCGGTGACCGTCACGGACATCGACATGCCCTTCCTGTCGATGATGTCGTTCATGGTCAAATGGGCACTCGCCACCATTCCGGCTTTCTTTATCCTGGCGGTCGTGGGCGCTGTCGGCTGGGGAATCTTGGTGGCCATCTTCAGGTAGTCGTGGCCCCACGCCGCCCTCGCTGATCCAAAGGGTGAAATCCCACCAGTCGAGCCGCGAAGTCACAGGACATGGCCTTACGACGTCATTTTTCTCCTGCCGGTTCGAGTTTAAAGTCGAAGGGATGGAAGAGACGATCCATCGGCTACTCATGAGCGACCCCGAGCTGGTGCGCCTGCAGCGCCAGCTCCTTCGGCGTCAGGCGCGGCTAAAGAAGGCTCTCAGCCCGGAGGCCTTCGTGATCTACCTGGATGTCGACGCGACCGTGGGCGCGATTCTCAACGTGTTCGGGACCCGGGTGTGGAAGGCGGCGCGCGCTAGAAAGACGAAACCCCGGAGGGGATGATGTCCTCTCCGGGGTTCGTGCGACCACACGTGGGTCAGCTCACTCCATCAAAGCTAAGATGGCCCGGAGTTTCTCCGCGCGTGCTCTGGCCTGAACGATCCGCTTCGGTGTGTTGCCTTTCAACTGCGCGTCGAGGGCATCCAAGATCGATCGGATCGCAATCTCGTCGAGGCCATGCGAAACGAGGTAGCTCGCCGCCTCCTTTGCAGCAAGAAGCGTTGCCTCGGAGTGCCATGGGGAAGGCACCTTGTCCCAGACGCTCCAGCTACCGGCATAGAGCAGCTCGAGCACCGACCCGTCGAGCAGCCAGAAGACGTCCCGGCCCTGGAGTACTCCGCTTTCTTCGTTTGGCTTGCGCCTCGGCCCCTCGCCTGCGAGACGAAGCCCGTTTTGGCTCCATTGCTTCTCTGGCGTGTTGTCCGCCCAGACTAGGCTTGCTGTCGTGATCTTGCCGACGATGCTGGGTAAGGCCGGCTTGGACATGTTCAGAACAGCGTCCATCAGGGCGGTTCGCTGTGCCTTTTCCGCGGCGTATGCCAATTCCTGCTCACGTCTCTGAAAAACGACGCCGCCTACTTTGGCCTCGAGTAAGGCCAGATTGTTTTCTGGAAATTTCATGATGAATCCTCCTCGGATTCGCGTCACGGGTCCTCCCCGTGACTGAGAGGATGGTCAGGGATCAGCCCCGAGGACAGCAATCACATAATGACGTCCGGGACACGTCTGGTAGTTGAATGTGGGTCTCTCGGTTGAGCGCCTGTTGCGCGTGAGCGGTGTACTGCCCACGGGATGACCGACGACGAAGACACCGCGCCCAAACCCACGATCGGCCCTGACGGGGAGCCCCTCCTCGGGCTCCAGGAGCGACATCGGCGAGTCCCCGTCGCCCAGCGCAAAACCCGCCCGAAGCGAGAGATGCCCGCGACCATGAGTCAACGGCCGCAAAAGCACACGGTCGATCCCCTGGACAGGGCGGCGCAGAACGCGCTGGGCACGAAGGCGGAGGACGTGCGGCTAGACGCCCCCACGGCCAGCGTGGCGGTGGAAGCCCAGGTGATGTGGCTCCTGATCGCGCGGGTCGACGGCGGCCCGTGGACGCATCAGCTCGTGGCCGAGAATATCCGGGCCGCCTCGTTCGCCTCCCGGCGCCGCGCGGAGGGCGTCGTAGCGTGGCTGCGTCGGACGGCGCAGACCGAAGAGACCGGCGCCGAGTATAGGCTCGTGCCGATGTTAAGGCAGGAACAGCAGATCTGATCTAGAGCCGGTTACCGACGAGCTGTTTCAGGTTTCGGATGGCGTTCGCGTAGCCGGGGCCGTTGACCATGCCGCTCATCGCGAACCACTCGTCTCGCAGAACGGGGGCCTCCACCCCGTCAAAAGCAAACGTCACCCGTGATCCCTCCCGTGTCGTGCGGAGCAGCTTCACGCCGCGCGCCTGTAAAAACGCTGCGAAGTAGAGATCCGTGGTCGCGAAGGGCGGGACGATGACTTTTTTACGGGGCATTTCAATCTCCATGTTGATGACAGGCGGGGCCCCGCGACGGAGGGACTAGCTCCCGAGGCCCCGCCCTGCAGGCATCTACACCGACTACACGATCGCGACGGCAGTCAGCACGCCATCGGTCAGTCTGCGCCCACATACCTGCACGGTCGGAGTGCCGTTAATCCGCAGGGATTCACCATCCAACAACGTCAAACGCTGTAAGCCCGAGACGCCCGTCATGGTGATTTCGTACTCGTTCCCGGCTACGTGGCGCGCCGTCACGTTCTCGAAGTGCTGCCAGGTCCCCTTGATCAGGATCTCCACCTTCATGCAGGCACCCCCATCTCTAGCGCCCACTGGACGAGGCTGTCAGCCCAGGCGACGGGGTTGCCATTGTGGGCGTCCAGGATGACGTACCTTCCGAGGCCGTTCGGGTTTCTGCTTACGGTCAGGCGCTGTCCGTCAGCCGCGAGTCGGCGATTCATACGGCTGACGATGCTCTTCTCTTTGTCTGTCATTTGATCTCCATTTACGTGTTGGGCACCCACGACGAGGGACGACCCCGCCCGTGGAAAGGCATCTACACCGCCTGGGCCTCTGAGCGAGGGCACCGCCCATTTCACTTCGGGACGAGTTTGAGTGGCGCCTCTGCCGCCCAGACTCGCCGGAGGAAGATGTCGGCCTGGACCGCCAGCTTGTCCTCGAGGTCGTCGGCTGAGAGAGAGGCTCGCTGGACCCGCACGTCGCAGCGATATCCGTTGGTGGCGCGGCGAACCCGCAGGCGATAGCCGTCCTGCGTCGCGCTGGTCAAGGTCATCTCGGCTTCGGCGGTGCAGCCGTCGGGTAACGCGCCGGGGCGGCTCATATACTCCACAAAAAAGTCTTGGACGATGTTTCTGCTGCGTTCTTTTTCCTTTGCGGGATCGCGCGTCAGGTCCGTCCATTTCGTGACGCGCGGCGCGCGTGGCTTTGCCGGTGATGTCATCGTTCTCCTCTTGGTTTGCATCTTGCGGCACGTCGTCCCCGGCTGCCGTCGTCCGTGCGCGTTACGGCTCCCCTCGCTCCGCGCACGATGAACGTAGCCCCGGAGCCCACGCATGTCATCTCCAGAATTGACGACTAGAGAACGAGACACTGTGGACAGCCGTGAAACATTTGATGTTGAAACGGGCGACGGGTGATGCGAACGGCAGCCTAAAACAAGGCTCTCTGGGGCTCTGTCATCCCAAATCGCGTCCGTGAAACGTTCGCCATGTGCGACATCGCCGCACCGATCGTCATGCACGTCGCGCGCGACGGATTGACATACATGAGTGTTCCGGCGTTCTTCAAAGGGAGAAGGAGAAAACAAATGAAGAAGATAGACACCTCACCGATGTCCCCCGAGACCGCTGCATTCAGCGCGCTGCAGGACCTCCTCGAGCTGCTGCCCGCCCGTGGCCTCACCGACGCCGAGTGGGCGAGCGTTGACGGCGCCTACGGCCAGTGGTGTGCGACCCTGGCGCCGGGGGATCTGGATGACCCGGGCGCGCCGGGCTCGGCACGGGCTCGAGTGCTCGCAGCCGTCGCCCGTCACCGGGTAGAGCGCGACGATGAAGACGAAGTCCGCAGGCGAGCGTTTGATCGACTCCGGAAGGCGCTCGATGCCGCCCCCCGACCTCGGCACGCCACCGAGCGGGACTGGTTACCGATTCTGAGCGCGTACGACGTGTGGAAGGGGTGCCTACGCCCTAAGGAGCTGCAGGGCTTCTTCGCGGAGCAGCGGGCGTTGAGGGCCAAGGTCATTCAGGCCTTCGAGGCTTCACCGCAGGCCCTCGTCGTCGACGCCTTCGAGCGGCATCGCGGACATTTCTATAACTCAGTGCGAGAGGCTCGCAGAGCTGCCGGAGTGGCAGCCAGGCCTTTTCATCGGGCTAGACTCCGGCAGGCTGCAGCTGCCGCTGCTCGGGACCTCGACGTCGACCGTGTCGACCATGACTACGACCGCGTGCGGAGCTGCGACGAGTTGATTGACGAATCGGACGAGCGCGTCTGGAAGGCCCCCGAGGCCGCTGCCTGAACGGCATAGAGAGGGGGGTTGTGAATCCGGACGCGGCTCACAACCCCCTCATGGTCAGACGCCAGACAGGTCGATCAGGTCGTCGTCCTCGTCCTCGGGCGGACTCGGCACGTTCAACCCGCGGGACGCTCCGGCTGGGCCAGCCCCCCGCGGCCGTGGTGCGAGCATGCCGGCGGCGTCGGTCCGTGACGTCGGGACGTTGCCGTCGAAGAATACTACGCTCGGGTCGGGGTGCACATATGCGGGTAGAGCGGGCACGGGCGGTGCGATCGGGCGCGGTGGCAGCCGACGGAGAGCCGTCAGGTCCAGCGGACTCGTCGGGCTGAGGTCTTTGACCTCGATGTAGCCCAACTCATCGATAAGATGAGCTACGTCCTCCGACCACGCCCGGTGCGGAGGGATCTTTAGCTTCGCATCCCCTGGCCCAAACCGCTCCCGAGGCTCGTCCACGAGCCAGACGGCTTGCCGCCGGCAGCGGTGCAGTACCTCCCCGAGCGCCGAAGAAATCGCGGCGTGTTTTGTGTAGCCTATGTTGACTCGGATCACGAGGAGGTCACTCGGAGGCATACCCTCCTTGCCCATGTATATCGAGGTTGCGATAACCTCGTAGAGGTCGGAGATGTGCACGCGCGGATAGGAGAACTCCGCGGCATCGCTCCTCATCGCCGGAAGAGCGAGGCATATGACTGCTGCACTGACGTACTCCCTGACCGTTGTCCATTCGCCACCGCGAATGATGAGGCGCTCTTGCAGACGAGTCGTCAGCGCCCGGCGCGTCTCATAGTGGCAGCGCGGCAAATCGAGCGAACGCTGCAGAGCGCGGAGACGCTCTCTCACGAGGCAATCACACACTCGGCCGTTTGCCGAGTATAGTCTATTATTCTGATAGACTGGCTTGGGGGGCACAAAGCCATGCCTCGGGTTGCTCCTGCACACCTCGCAGCCTGCGGAGACAGCGCGATGGACAGGATCCTTGACTCGGGTCTCGCTGCGCTCGGGGGCCGTCACGTCGGTGTCCGGAGACGTGTCGCGCTGCCGGATATCGACCGACAGATCAGTGAGTTTCACGGGTCACCGCCTTCTCGGTCCGAGCCTGAGCCCGCTTTTCGTCGCGGCGCTGCCGAGCCGCCGCGAGCTGCTCCCTATACTTGGGGTTCTTTAGGCGCCGTGCGTGGACCTTGCTCCAGTAGCCGTTTTCTTTCCGGAGCGTCTTCGTGATAATTTGGCGAAAATCGTCGAACTCCTGGAACACGATGAGGGGGTCAGTGTCGTCACCGCGCAGCCGCGCAGCCTTCGATGCCGCCCAGATGGCGCGCCACTCCGGCAGCTCCGTCTGCGCGCGGAGGCCCTTGTAGACGCCGTAAATCTGCGCCCAGTTGGCGGGGATCTCGCCCCGCGGCGTATCCCGAGCCTTCAGCATCAAGGCGATAAAGATCTCGAGCTGCTGCTGACGCGAGCCGTCGACGAGGTAGCCGGTCTCTCTCAGACTCGGCGCCTGGGTTGGATCAGTTGGGCTGGATGGAGTAGTATTCTCTTCGGACATTTCGGATTTCCTTTCGGGGAACGTTCGAGAGGCAGCTCTGACCGGCTGCCTTTCGCGTTTTGTGGTTCACGGATTTGCGGTGATGCCGGCGCTGGCCACGGCGTCCTCGGTCACGACCTGCCGGAACTCGTCGGGCGCCAGGCGCGCCAGCTCATCCAGACCACGCTGGAGCGCGATGCGCGCGAGACGGTAGCGAGGGACGTTCATCGGCCAGCGTTGCTCGAGGGTGTCGAGCATGCGTTGGCTGGGTATGACGGTGATGCGTGTCGGGTGTGCAGTCATGGGTACCTCCTGTTTTGCGAGGCGATGGCCTCGCACCAGGCCCGTACACCGCGCGCCACACCCCTCGACGCGGCCCCATGACGATTTATCCGAGCGCCGCACCGCGCTCCCGTCATTACGCTCGTCCCTCCCGGATGCGCGCTCCGAACCGGCTGTCCTCTCCCCGCCGCCCCAGAAGCCTTTGCCGCGGACGCGGCCGGAGGCGCCCTCAGCCCGTCCTCCGGCCTCTCAGAGGCCCCTGGCCGCGTCCCGCGGCCTATGCCCAGAGCCAGCCCGTCGCCTCCAGCTCCCGGAGGTCATCGGAGGTTCCCGTCCACCGTTCGCTCACCCGCTCGTGGCTCACAACCTCGCGACCTCTTCCGAGGGCTTCGGTTCACAACAGTATCTATAACTCTGGTTCTGTATTCTCTCAGGGGTAAGATCATCAGAGTTATAGATACTGTTGTGATCACAACCGTGACACCGGAGTGCGCCGAAGAGCGCACGAGGATATATCTCTGAGACAAATCGCGGAGCGAGCCGGAGAGCGAGCGGAGCAAGAGAACGGTTGATACGACCCCCCGCGCGCGCCCACATCGTCAACGAATGTCGGATGCGCCGTGGCCGCGGGAAGGCTCGAGGCGCCCCTGCAACTCATCTCGACGGTCAGCGCCACGGAGCCGTGGCAGTGCCCCTCATCGCCTCTCTGACGCTCGCACGGCGAGAGGGCGGGCCAAGGCACGGCGACTCGCTCAGGGGCTCTCAGAGGCGCTCAGAGGGCGACTCGTTCGGCTCAGCCGCCACTTCACCGCGCTGCGGGTGCACCCGAGCCGCTTCCCGATTTCGTGAGGCGTCAGCCCCTGACTCCGTAGCTCGATCATGTCCGCGGTCGAAAGGTCCTGCCGCACCCTTCGGTCCACGACGCTCTGTGGAAGCTGCCGCCACCACCGGCGCGCGGTCATCACGCTGACCCCGAGAAGCGTGGCGGCGCTCTCCACGGAGCCCTCTGCCCGTCGGAACGCCGTTTCGACCAGGCCGAGCCCGACCCGGTGAAGGTGAGCCTGGAGAGGCCCGCCCGTGCCGGCGATGATGCCCTTCGGGATCGGACGGTCGGGACCCGTCCAGCGATATGCCGTCGTCCGAGCGGCCCCGATTCTCTGGGCGAGCGCGGCGTTACTCGAGGCCCGGTCGAGCGCCTCCCTTAGGTACTTCTGAGCGGCTCGGCGCAGCTCGCCGTGGAGGTCGACTGTGCCCGGCAACCGGACGATGCTCGAGGGCTTCGCTTTGAGCCGAGTCATGACCTGTGACATGACTGGGCGGCTCACACGGAACTCGTCGGCCATCTCCTCCTGCGTCTTCCCGACGACGACCGTCTCCCGCACGAGGTAGAGCGCCGCCTCGGGAAGAGCCGCCAGCGCCCGGCGCCGATCGATGGCTTCGACCACGTCTACGGGGCGCTGGTCCCCCAGATCCCACTGCTCGTCGATGTCGACGAACGCCCCGACGTCCTGATAGTTGTGCCGCTGCCCCTCTGCGACCCGGCGCATCTCGTCTTTGACGGCGCCGCTCACCCGCAGGTGAACGTACTGCCGGGAGAACACCGCGCCGGAGACCTGAGCCTTCCAGAGTGCCTCCATCACGAGTGAGTTGACGTCGATCGGGTGCGGCTGACGCCGGGCGAGTTTACGAGCGAGGCCGAGGGCGAACGGCAGGGCCTCTTCCCAGGTGGTGAAGTCGCGCGAATACTCCATCGCGGCGTCTACACCGCAGGCTTCGGTGCGAGGCGCTCAGACTCGGCCCGCTCATCCTCAGCCCGCCACAGGGTCCCCAGGGTGGCGCGGCGCCGGATCATGGCGACGGCGTCCGGGCAGATGATCTCAGCCGCGCGCATAAGCGCGGCCATGGGATCGGGCCTATCGAAATGCTCGGTCTTTGACCAGAACCAAGCCTCCGGATCCCTGTGGTGCAGGGAGCTTCCCCACGCTTCTCGGTCGAGGGGTTCTAAGAGGGGTTCCTGCGTCGTGAAGGCTTGGCCCCTTGCCTCGTAAAACGACCGATAGGCGGCTACTCCGGCGTCCACCCGCGCTGCGTCTAGGTCGTCGAGCAGCGGTGCCTTCCGTTTTCGACGTGCCATCCTTGGCTCTACACCGAGGGCCCAGATTCATTGGCGCCTCGGTCTTCAGCATCATCACGAGCGTCGTCCTCTTGAGCCCCAGAAGTCTGGCGGCTGCAGCTCGGTTCCCGTTGGTTCGGATCAATGCCTGATCGACGAGCCACTCCTGATACCGCTGCAGCTCGTCGCGTAGGTTCAGACCGCCCGGCGGGAGCGCGGAGACGACCGTGCACGTCGGGTAGACCTCCATCGTGGTCGCATGGTCAGCCATCTTTAGCCTCCCAGTGGCTTCCGCCCCACGTCACGCCCCCCGGGCAGTAGGCGAGGATGGCCAGGCCGCACGCGATCGAGTTGAAGACTTCCGCGGGGCCTTCTCTAGGCTTCAAGGCGGTACCCTTCTTGCCCTTCCGCTTCTTCGATGAAGTCTTGTTGCGCTCCTTCCCGGCCGTGGCCACGGCAGCGGCTCCGGCGCCGTAGGCAATGACCTGACCGGCTTCGTGCGCTCGGACCTGACGCATGTCGGGTGACCACGTCCGCACCATGTCGATCCAGAGAGGCACGGCGAACGAGAGGCAGATGGCCATCAACGGGTCCGTGTCCCGCCGCGTCTCTTCGATGCTCCGGCGGAGGATCTCGGCGTCGTCCATGGGGACGGTTACACCGCCGGTTGGGGGAACACCCCAACGTCAATTGATCTGGTGGCTTGGCGCGAAAACCAGGCACTTTGGTGAACGCCGCAAAGTGCCACGCTCAGCTCTCAGGGCTCGACGATGTTCACGCCCTGGGCCCCCGTCAGCACGGTCAGGAGGACCTTCAGCAGGGCCACGAGCGGCCCCTGTTGATTCGTGAGCGCCGAAGCCAGGACCTGCACGCCGAGCGTCAGGACCCCGAGGCCTATGCTCGCCCATTTGATCCCCGCCTTACTGCCCTTCGCGGCCTTCACGGCCATGCTGGGCCGTGGCGCTGGAGGTGCCGGCGTCAGGGACTCCGGGCTCGGCACCGTAGAGATCCGAATGACCTCGGGTCCTATACGCCGATCGAGCGCCGCAACGGTCAGGGCTAGGTTGTCGATGTCGTCCCGACCCCCCTCGATCTGAGCGGCCATCCCCTCGAGTAGATCGAGCACGCCCGTCAGCGTCGGCGCGGGACGCGGAACGGCTACCTTTTCAGCGACGGTTCGCACGCCCTTCGGCGGCGTCGGCTCATCGCTCATACCAGCGTGTCGTCGGCGTAGATGACCGTGAGAATGAGGCCCGTCGTGGCGCCAAATGCCATGATCTCGTTCAGCGAGCCAATGCCTAAGGCACGTCGACCTTGCCCACCGTACTGGGCGACGGGGTACGACGCCGAGTTGGCGGGGATGGAGAGCCCGAAGGCAACGTCACCGTTCGTCGCGCTGATGATGGCTGCAGCCCCGATAGCGACGCCAAGGACGATGGCAGCGCCCGTCGTGTTCGTGACGTATACGCCGCGGACGAAGCGGTTGACGAGGGCATTGGCAGCGAGAATGCGGTTCGCCGGTGTCGTGTTCGTGGCGGTGACGGCGAGAGTAATCGAGCTGGGTACGAGCATGGGAGGTCTCCTCCCGTGCCCGGCAATCGAAGGAATACTCGAGACGGCCCCCGGCACTCATGCCAGGGAGTCGCCCTCAAGAGACCTTGTCGATGGTGATTCGGGCGCCGCTCATCTCAGCCGTGCCCGAAGCTCCGAGGCGGGAGAACGTAAGCAGCGCCGTGACGGTCTGCCCAGCGGCGATCGGGAAGGGCATCGAGCCGTTGTAGGCGTGGCGGTTAGAGAGAGCCCAGGCGTCGTCCTGCTCGACGAAGGCACCATCCGAGCGCGTGAGTCGAATCTTGGCCTCCACGCCGGTATTCGCGATCACGGCCTGCATTCGGATCGAGCTGGTCCAGCTCACCTGGTAGGTGCCCTCGTCGAGCGCTGGCGTCGTCTCGTTGATCTTTACGACCGGCGTCGAACTCGTCGAGGTCGCGACGGCGAACGAGTTGTACACGAAGGGCTGGCTCGTGGTCGTGCCGCCCACGAACGTCGCGACGGCGTCGTCGAGCTGGTCGTCGTCGATCGTCGAAGGTAGTGCTGCCCACTGCACGACGAGACCAGCGTCGATCACGTCGACGTTGATGATGGGCACGCTCCACACAAACGTGAGCAGATGCACCCTGAATAGCGCTAGCGGGATGGGACCCGGCACTAGCGCCACGAAGTCAGCGCGCGGATAAAGTTTCTTGATTTCGAATAGAGCCATTAGAGAACCAACCTCTCGACGTACGCCTGCAATAGCTGCAGTGTGTTGCTCGCCACGCCTGTCGTCATGCGTGTGCGGAGTTCGATGGACACGCCGATCGTCGTGTTGAGACCCACGATGAATGCGGATCCGTTGCCCCCGTTCCAGCTCGAGAGCACACTGCCGAAGTCATTCGAAATCGAAATTGTCGCGATGCCGCTCGCTGACGCCCCGACGGCCGAGAACCGGAAAACGGCTTCTATTTTTCCATCATATGTTCCGGCGGTGGACAGCGGAACCATCACGACTGACTGCATCACATTGCCCGCGATCACGAGTTCGACGGTGATCGTCGGAGTCGCCGCCGCGGTGTGCGTGAATTGAATGATGCTCGTCAGTCGGTACGTTGTGCCGAGCTGCGCGGTGTTGCCTGGGATAAGGTAGGATCCACACGACAGGTTAGAGAACGACGCGGTGAGGGACGGCGCGGTGTCGACGAGTGCCAGGACCACGCCGGTGGTGTTCGCCCAGGTCGGCGGCGCCGAGCTGCCCGCCGACGTGAGAACCTGGCCGGCCGTGCCTGTCGAGCCGCCGAGCTGCTCTCCCGACAGACAGTGTGCTCGCCAGCCCGCCGTGCCGTTCGCCTGGAGCATGAAGCCACCACGGGGTCCGTAGTAGGCTGTAGCTTCCCCGGGGTTGAAAATGTTGGCCTCATTGCCGACACCCAGCCCCTGGTTGATGACCGAATGAACGCCAGAGCCGGTGAAGTAGACCTGGATCAGGCGACCCGTATCCGTGCCCCCAGTGACGCTGTTGACTACGACGTTTGTGCCAGTGAAGGTGACGCGGTTGACGCCCGGATTGAGGGTGAGATCATGGGGACCAGAGCCACTGACGGATTGATCGACTCTCTGATAGAGCGCACTCGGTGGTCCGAGGATAACCCAGCGGTCGATCGTGCCGATGTTCAGGTATGCGAACATCATATGGCTGCCGTTCGCCAGGCGGTACGGCACACCACCGGGCGTACGGATTCGGTTTGCCGCCGTCTCGGTCGTCACTTCGTCGAGGAACACAACCTCGTCACCACCACCGGTGCTCATCGTGGCGAAGTAGAGCCCTCCGGGCCTTGCCGGAGCGACGATGCTTTGAACGATGGCTTGGTTGCCGCCGTTCGAAAACCGGATGGTGTTCGTAGCAGCACCAATGACCAGGTTAGAAACCAGTCCAATGCCTGCGTTGATGGTCTCGTTGGTGTCGAACACGACAATCTCGCCGACCTGCGCTCCCGTGAGCGGTGTCGGAGCTGCAGACCCGACTGCAGTCAGCGGGTTGCCGAGAACGGTGCCGGGAGCGGCCGCCGCCAGCTGGACGTCATTCGCGTTGACAGTGACCCCTGTCCCGGCGCCCACCGCAAGTATGCCGCCCGTAGTATAGGTCAAGCCGCCGCCGGCAACGGTTGCACCAGCAATGGCCGTAGGAACCGCCACACCCGCGGTGCCGTTCAGGAAGAAGGAGTCAGCGCCGATCGTCGATATCTGGATGTCGTTCGCGTTGACCGTGATGCCCGTGCCGGCGCCCACGGCCAGGACCGAGGCACCGCCTCCGGTGAGCCCAGCTCCTGCTGCCGTGGCAGCGATGCGGAGGTTGTTGCTTCCGTCGTTCTCCAGATTCGTTCCGGCGATGGCCGTGACGTTGACCGCCACATCATTGGCATTGACCGTGATGCCGTCACCGGCACCCACCGCCAGTGCGGTGCCTGCACCGCCCGTGATGCCACCTCCTGCCACCGAGGCGGAGAGGAAGGTCTCGGTGACCGAGGCGCTCACCAGGTTGTAGGCAATGTTGAGCAGTGGCGGAGAGCCGGTCAGCGTGACGGCGATGGTGGCGGTATCGTCGAAGTCGAAGCTCTGCCAGAGGTAGTTCGTAGCTCCGCCACCACCGTTCTCGCTGACGCCGATGCCTGTCCAGGCTACGTCGTTCGCATTGACTGCGATGGCGGTTCCGGCTCCGACCGCTAGTGCAGCAGCACCGCCTCCGGTGAGCCCAGCGCCAGCCGCCGTGGCGGCGATGCGAAGGTTGTTTGCCCCGTCGTTCTCGAGGTTGGTTCCGGCGAAGTCCGTGACTACGACATCGAAGGCATGCGTTGTCGCGTTGTAATCGATGCCATCCCCACCGATGCTGGTGAAGGTGATGCCTCTCGCCGGTGCCAGCGCTCCGCTGACGTTGGCGAGGAAGGTGTCGTCGGAGATGCCCCTCTCATCGGTGAACCACTCGAACCCGTTGTGCGTCAGGGTAACGACGCTCCATTGACCCTCGATGATCAGGTCTTGCTCGTTCGGGGTATGGATCTGGTTTCCGCCCTTCGCCGCGTTGCGACGGAGCGTGATGGTGCCGGGGTCGGTGTTGTTCTTGACGATGTGGATGCGGGCGCCGCTGTTCGACGAGCCATGGATAATCTCGTCGATGATGACGTTGCCCGTGGTGTTGACGTAGACCCACGTCGTGATGGCATTGACCGTCAGCGTGTGAGTGCCGGCGGCCTTGGACTGGACCTCAATGGCAGACCAGCGGGCAAGCTCACCCACCTCCGCGCCGGTGAGTGCGACGATGGACGAGCCGCCTGCATCCACCTGATTGCCGTAGACTCGCCCTGCTGCGACCGGCGCCAGGTTGAACGAAACTAGAATGTCGGTCGCGTTCGACGTTCCCGCTACCGTCGTATTTGTCCCCGGGATGAAATTGAGAAACGGTTTGGTCGGCAGCAGCGACGTGTTGGCTGCTACGCCTGCGAATTGCGTGGCGTTGGAGTTCTGCGGGGCGGTGATGGCTCCTGTCAGGGCAGCACGCTCCAGAACGGCGCCGTTCGCGATGACCGAGGTAGAGTCGATCGCCGGTGCGACGGCGTCAACGTAGGCCTTATTGGCCGCGTCGCTGGCGACGGTCGGCGCTGGCAGCCCCGTGATCTTCGCGCCGGTCCCCGTCAGGTCCAGCGTGCTGTTGACGGATATGCTCATTGGGCGGAGATGCTCATCGCAGGGTGGCGATCACCGTGTATTGGTTGCTCGTCGGGGCTGCCGCGAAGTTGATGCGGACGGCATTGTTCGAAGGGCGGCTGATGTCGACGAGCACGTTGTCCTGAGGCGCTGCCGTTCGGCGAACGGTGACCTTCACGTCGTTTGATCCGAAGTTGTGGGTCACATCGTACTGCGTCGCGCTCCCGTCACCGATGGCTTGCACGACCTCTCGGGACCGCCCTGACCACGTCGCCAGCTTCAACGGCGTGATCGCCCTGAGGTCGTCCGTGCCCGTGTCCGTCTCGGCCTGCGTGGCGATCTCGAGGATACCCGCCGTGGACTCGCTGGCTGCCGAGACGCCCGTGGCGAACGCAGCCCAGACGACGTTGCCCACACCCACGACGAAGTTGACGGTCGTCTGCCTGTAAGATGCCCCGGCGCTCGTCCCTTCCTCCACCGAGGTGATGGCCTGCTCGAGTTCCGGCCCCGTGCTGGCGTCTGCGGCCCTCGTCATCGGGACTGCCGCGCCGTTCCAAAGATAGATTCCGTTTTCGATCGCGCTGGTCTGTCCGCTGACGAGGACCCGATCATTAACGGCCATGGTGATGCCGTCCACGGTCGCGCCGGGAGAGGCGATGCTGAGGTTGCTCGACGTGCGAACTCTGACGCTGTCCTTCCATGCGAGGCCTTCGACCGCGCTGTCGACGTAGGCCTTGGTCGCGGCGTCCTGAGCGGCAGAGGGGTCCGGTAGGTTGACGACCTTCGTGACGTTGAGGAAATCGAGATTCGAGAGTACTGACTTGGCCATGTTAGATTAGCTCCACTGCCCCAGCCATCTGGGCGTCGAAGTAGACGATGACTTGGTTGACCGATGTGTGTTGCATCTCGGCGTCCACGACGACGCCCCCCAGTGTGTGAACTGAGCAGGCCGCGGGAATGCGGCCGAGGTTATGGTTGACGGTCCAGCTCGGAGCCGCAGCAAAGGTCTGCGAATAGCCAGTCGGCGGGGGGCCTGTTGCTCCCGTGGCACCGGCTGCACCGGCGAACCCCATGACTCCTCGAGCGCCGTCGACGCCGTCGAGCCCGTCTCTGCCATCGAGGCCAGCCGGGCCCTGTGGTCCCGGCGGAAGCACGTCGCTCGTAAGGGCGCCCCACTCGAGCCCCGTGTTGGCCGCGTTGCTCCTGAGGTATCGCAGCGCTGCAGGAGCCGCGGAGAAAGCCGGCACGGCCGACGTGTTTCCCGCGTTCACCAGCACGCTCTTGGCGACCGCGGCCGTGAACGTCGTCGTGTTGCTGTTGGCTGCGGCGGTGATGACTCCAGCGAGTGCCGAGCGCTGGACGGCGTCCGCCGTGACCGTGATCGAGGTCGAGCTACCCACGCTGAGGACGGCCCCCGTGCCTCCCGTGAGCCCCGAGCCTGCCAGCGTCGTCAGCGGAACGGCCGTCGGCGTCGTTGTGCCACCGGCGATCTGCGCGAGAAATGTGTCTGTGGGTATAGACGGCAGACCCGCGAGACTGAGAGGTCTATACGTCGGACGTTGGCCGAACCCGTTCGTGGCGAGCGCTTGCCCGGGGACGGTGCCTGCCTCGAGCGCCTCCCATATTGCACTCCCGCGAACGGCTACGGTCCCGGTGACCGTAGACGACGGCAGAAGGCCACCGCGCGGAACGCCGACGAAGCTATTGACCGAGTGATCCACCACGAAGCCGGAGACCGGGTCCGTCGAGTCGAGCTTCCACCAGAGTTTCAGGTTCGAGGCGAATGCGACGGCATTCAGATCGGCGGGCGCTGTCCCGACTCTGAGCGCGGTCACCTCGATCGCACTCAGCTTCTTGTCCCAGAAGGAGAAGTGTTTGAGCCCACCCGTGAGAAACGATGCCCCGTCGTTTGTATGCTTTGATCCGCCGACCATCAGGTTGGCGTCGCAGAACGCGAGCCCTGATGAGGGCGCGCCGGGTAAGGTGTTGAACGAGACGGTCGTCGCGCGTAAGACGCCGTCCAGGTAGGCAATGATCGACGTGTTCGCCGTCGTGCCGTCATATGTGACGACGAGCTGATGCCAGGCCCCATCGAGCGGCAACGCGGATGCAAACCCGACGTCGATCGTATACGAAGCGAACGTCGTGACGATCCGCCCAAAGAATGCCGTGCTCGGATTGATCTGCCAGCCGTGACTGCCCCAGCCACCGACGAGATCCCATTTCTGCGCGAGCGGTCCGGTAGCGGTGCCGAGGAACCATAGGGAGATCGTCATCGGCTGACCAATGACGAAGTTGAACGTCTCGCTCGACTCGGGCTGGGTCTCGACGTAGTCGTTGATGCCGTCGAAGAACCAGACGACCTCGGGATCGAGTAGCCAGTCCAGCTCCTGGTGCACCGTGATCGCGGTCGGCACTCCGTCGACGCCCGAATCGTTGCCGAGCACGCGCTCGTCAGCGATCGTTGGGAGGCCGCTCCCCCCCTCGACGGCTAGATACAGCTCGTGTTCCGCTCGCCACCAGCCCGAATACGAGAGGGGGTTGAGGATCGGATCCGGGAAGTCGACGGCGTTGTTTTCTGACAGCTCGATCTGGTCGGTACCGTCGTTCGCCCATGATGCCGCTCGGCTCCCTCGCTCATTGAGCGCTGGGATGAGCAGACCTTTGATGGGCGTGCGAACCCCAAAGACCCGCTTCTCTAGCGAGACGCCGTTCTCGATCAGCTCGATCCGGTAGGTCCCGTAACAGCCAGCCGTGGGCGTGAACGTCCAGACGTCGGGGTTGTCCGTCGGGGCTAGCGAGTTCTCTGCCGTCGTGTCGTCGGGCGGACCCCAGAGAAGCCGGAACTCGGTGACGCCCTCGCTCCCGACGTTCTCCAGGGTGACTAGGGCGCCCGTCTCCAGGCCGTCCGTGCGAGAGACGCCGGCTACGCCCGGCGCAAGTCCCGCCTGATCGATCTTGATCCGGGTCGCCATGTTCTACGCGCCCAACGGGACCGTCCCGAAGCCCCCCGCGCCCATGCCTTCGGTCTCATCCACCGCCTCGATCATGAGAACGAGCCACTGCTGCGCTGGCGATATCCTCAGCAGCAGCTCCTTCAACTCGGCAATCCTGGACGCGGGAACCTCGGCAAGCTCACCGAAGACTTCCCCTCCGAAGTATAGGAAGTACGGCCAGAAGCTCGGGTCATCCGGCACTGGAGGCGGCGACCTGCGAGTTAGGTCCAGATTGACAACGTAGCCGGGGTCGTTGATCAACGAGTCGTCACAGTGCGGCGCTAGCGGCTCGCCCGGACCAGGGTCAAAGCATTCCCAGGGCGTAGTGGCCTCGCACTGATAGCGCCCGATGAGCGGCTGATCCGTGTAGTCACGAGGGTCGCGAGCGACGTAGGGCGGGCCGCTCTCCCACCACTCGTGGATGAAGACCGTGTCGAAGCCCGCTGCGTGAATGACCCTCTGGATGTAGTCGGGCGACTGCCGCCCTTGGGTCGACCACGCTGCGGCCAACTTCGCCCGTCGTGCTTCCTCACTGCCGCCCGGATTCAGCGCGAACTGCTTCTCCCACAGCGCGTACTCTCTGGTCGTTGACGGCAGCAGGTCGAGGTAGACGAGGTCAACGAAGGTGCGGACGTCCGTAGGCAGCCCACTGAGCCCGACGAAGAACTTCCGAAGGGTCGTGTCGACGGTCGTCCGCCACGCAAGCCCTCTCGGGAGAAGGTGCTGATACAGGGCAAGGAAGCTCAACGAGTCCTCAGACCTCAGCGAACCATGTTGGCAGCTCGGTAGCTGCGCGCAATCAGGTTGCCGCTGATGGACAGCAGAGTGAGACCTGGCACTGCCGTCCCCGCGCCGAACTCTCCGCGGATCCTGATGTAGATGGGATCGGCAGTGGCCAAGTACGGCATACCCGCTACGCCAGCCAGCACGACGTCATGGGTCAGGTCGTAGCCGGCACCGACGGCGCTATCATCGATCGATGCCTCCACGGTGAGGGCCCCGCCCAGGTCAACGCTGATCAACTCGACCGTGGGCTGCGTCGCGGGAGGCGTGCCCCCGTGACCTGAGCCGCTGGCGCTGCCGTCGAGACGGACGTACACGTCAACGACCGTGTCACCAGGATTGACGGGCAAAGCGAACCAGATCGATCGCCGCGCATCGACGTCGCTCTGGTACCAACCCAGCAAACCTGACGCATCCGTCGTTCGCCGCCATGGCTCTAAGCTGTCATTAAACGCGGGCGTCAACGTGAGCCGGAAGCCCTCGGGAGCGTCGTCGATCGCGAGGTTCTGCCCGGCGTCCACCGTCAGGGTTGATCCCGGACCGAGGGTGATGTCTCCGCCGTTCGCGTAGATGTGGCCCGTGGCACCGACGATGAGGCTGCCACCGTTGAGCTGTAGCTGTCCCCCCGCGTTGATGTTTAGGTCAGCGCTCGTGACGTCGATCGACCCGCCCGAGGTCACGTCAATCTGACCGTGCATCGCTAGCGTCGTGCCGGAGGCGAAGTCGCTGCTCGAGTTGACGTCGAGAACCGAGCCCGAGTTGAACTGGATTTCACCACTTACGCTGAGGAGGCCAGCGAGGTTGATCGCCGCGCCCGAGTCGACGTCTATGTGCCCGGCTCCGTCGACGTTGATCGTCCCACTGACATTGATCTCACCCCCGATGGCTACGTTTATGTCGGCGCCAGAGGCCAGATTCAAATCGCTGTTGCCAGCGAGATTGATGTTCGCGTTGGCGTCGACGTCGATGTGCCCGCCACTGTCGAGATTGATTGTGCCGCTGACACTTATTTCTCCGCCGGCTGCGACGGTCACGTCAGCTCCGCTCAGGACGTTGAGGTCCGCATTGGATGCGAGATCAATCTTCCCGCCTCCGTCAACCGTCAGGGTTCCGCCCGACAGGATGTGGTGAGCGATCGTGCTCAGCGCCGTCAGATACTGGGAGGCACCGACCTTGTCTGGAGTGCCCGACGGTGTGATGCCAGCTGCGACCAGCAAGGCTTGCTGGAATCCAAAGATATCGTTGATACGGTCTTGTTCATTGGGCGTGCCTGTGCCGTCGTTGTAGGACCCCGCGTTGCGTGCACGACCATAAGGGTAGCCGGGGTCGCCAGAGTCGGTCTGCGCTGGGTAACGTGAGCTAGGTATCAGAGCCATAGAGTTCAGACCGGGGTCAGGGTGCCGAGTTTGGCTAGCTCGCCGTGGCCGAGCGTGTACTGGATGACGGTCGCGCCGCTGCGACGAAGGGTCACCGCTCCCACCGAGGCACCGTTGGCCTCAGCGATTTCGTTGACGACGCCAGCGACGGCGCCCTGGGTCACGCGATCGGTCCTTCCACGGGTCGACAACCCCACGATGAATGGCTCCCGATCTCTCAGGTACTCATCGACGGCTTGTTGGATCGCATCGATGACCGTCAGGTCACTTGCCTCATAGCCCGCCATGTCCACGCTGAAGGCGGTCCTCCAGATCGGAAGGACGTTCACCGCGGCGTTGGCTGGCCTTCGGTTCGCTAGTCCCGTTGGGGACGGGGCCTCCTCTGGATCGAAGTTGATCGACTGGAGAACGGCAGCCAGCTGCGTCTCGTCGGGGATGCCATCGGGGCCGGCCACTGCTTCGACGTACACGTCGACCTCTCCAGGCGCGCCTGTATAGGGATAGACATTCTTGACCCCCGGGACCTCGGTGCCCCATGACTGGTAGTCTGCGTAGGCTCCCCCTTGAGGTCGCCGCTGGAAGCGCCGAAGTATGCGAGCCCGGTAGACGTTCTCGAGTTCGCCGTCCGCTCCGATCACGGAGGCAGCCGTCACCGTCGCCTTCGTCTCCACGTTCGGGAGCGGACTCGCGAAGGAAAGGATCTGTCCGACCTCGAGGTTACCTATGGTTCCCGAGCCGTCGCCTCCCGCCTGATCGGCAGTGGCACGGACGACGACCGTCACCGCAGCTGCGTCGAGGGGGATGGCAGCCACCGTCTGGTAGACGACGCCGCTCGGGGCATGCAGGAGCTGGCTGCCTCCGGGAAGGGATCCCGTCTGAGAGAGGACCGTGACCGTAACCTCCAGCTCAGCCTGCGTGGCGGAGAGCGGATCTCCGATCCCTATGAGTCTTCCCCATTCGACCAGCGGCCGCAGCTTGACGCCGTTGACCTCCGTCTCGGCCATGCTCGCCGTCGAAACGAACTGCTGAAGGAGACTAGAGCCGGCGTACTTGTAAAGAGTCACGAAGACTCCGGCGAGCGTCTTGGCCAAGACTCGAGAGAACGCCTTCGGGAGCAGTGGGATCGTCTGCGAGAGGGCCGCCTCCAGCTGGACGACGATGTTGGCGCCGATCTGCAGAGTCGTGGGTGTTGCGAGGGCCATAGGTTCTTAGCCGAAAGAGAGCTGAATCTGGTCCCGCAGGGTCACGATCACGACGTCGAGCACGACGCGATTGAGGCCGGGGATATGGGTCGTGACCCCGATGCTGCGAGCCACGCCCTCGTCGACCATCCACTGCAGATCACGAAGGGCTGCCTGCTCGATGCGTCTCAGGTTCGAGGGCACGGCGGGAATGGAGCGGAGGAGGTACTGCGTCTCAGACCGATAGATCCGTGCAGGCTGCGTCTCGCCGACGTTGCCCCACCACTGTTCTTCGGTCGCCGTCTCGCCTGGGTCCTGCTCGTTTCCCCCGAAGAGACTCAAATAGGCGGCTGTCTCGAGACCCTCACTCATGAGGAATAGGCCGGCGTCTAGTGTGAGATCGCCGCCGTCCTGAGTCTGACGAAGAAGAACGTCGGTCACTGTCGGTGCAATCGAATCAATGGATTACGAAGAAGAGCGGACTAGGTGCCAGGTGTTGGAGGACCACTTTGTCCCGTGGGTATGGTGTGCGTGTGCGTGCTCGCACCGAACGCCCCGAGCGGCGTGATGAAGGTCACGAGCCCGGCCGCGTTGAGCTGGAGCGAGCCCACCGCGTTGCTGATCGTCACGCCGCCGGTGGGCGTCAGCTCGAGAGTCGTGAGTGAGTTCTTGATCGCGACGGTACCGTCAGCCCGGAGCCAGATTTCACAGGCAACGACGCCCGGTCCCGCCCTCGCAAAGATCCGTTTCTCGCCTGGCGCTGCCACGGGAGCCGTGTCGGGATCCTGGTAACCCAGGAGCTGCATCGTGCCCGTGCCCTCGTCGTTACCCAGATACACGACATCAGTCGGGAGCGGATACGAGTCGTCGCCCGGCGCTGAGAAGTGCCCGGCGGTCAGCGTGTCGCCTCCGCCTCGATCGACTTTAGCTTCGGGTACCTGCTTGCCTCCGACCACGGAGCGCGTGAACTCGACGAGCGTGGCTAAGATTCCCATGGCAGCCGAGTTGGGATGAGTCCGCCAAATACACCCGGCAGGACTAGCTCGAGGGACGCCGTTTCGACTTCGGCTGTCTGGCTGAGTTTGACGCTGCGGATCAGCAGCTCGGTTTCTTTGTAGACCATGGCCCCCGGCGCCTCGAGCATGACCGTCGTGTTGGGCCTCCAGAGGTTCCCCTTCGGATCGCGCCACCCGGGAAGGCCGTCGACCGTATAGGAGACGACGCTTGCGACCATCCTACCCACCATGGCCCTGGTGGCCTCGGGTACGTCGGCGCTCTCCGTGTCGCTGACGGACGCGGCGAACGCGCGCTGATTACTCGCCTTATACAGAGGGTTCGCTTGGGTGTACCGCGAGCCTTCGGAGCCTGCTTTCTGCGATGCTCGCCCGGTGATCGAGCTGTACCAATTGGACGGCTGGAATTGCACCGAGACGCTGCCGACGGGCTGCCCTCTGAGTCTGGCCACGGGAGCGCCGGTCGGGGCTTCACTGCGGAACAGGAGGTCACCGTTGGGGAGGTCGGAGAGGACGTAGCCGCGCTGCAGGGCGAGATCGACGAGGACCGAATGGGGGGTTGCGTCGGGCTCAAAGCGGATCCGAGCGAACTTGCCCCCGGGCATGCCGTCGAACACGACTCCGACGCCGACCGTAGGGGTCACGATTCGCTGCGCAATCTGAAGCAGATCGAATGCGTTGGACTCGAGAGGCAGCACATCCGGACGGACGCAGACCTCGGTCAGGTCGAAGGGCAGCGAGTAGATGGTTACTCCGATCGAAGACTGGGAGGCGTCGACAGAGGGGGCCACGTCCTTTACCCGCCCCGTCATGACCAACTCCTCATTGATGGTCACACTGACCATGGGGAACATGAGAGGCTGGAAAGCCTCCCTGACTTCCGCCCTCTCGTGGTCGAACGGACCGCCCAGCGACAGGGCCGAATAGCTGTCGATGCCGAACATGAATTCGATATCTGACCACTCACCGAAGCGTTGCCCCGAGTCCGTGAGCGTGATGGCTACGGCCTCAGGCTGCATACCAGACGATCCTCTTGCCCCTGGGCACCTCGATGATCTCGGACCCGGTCAGATGGTTAGTCGAGATCAGAAAGTCGAGCCGGTCGTCGACGCTGCCGTAAAGTTCTGCGGCAAGCTCGATGATGTTCCGGGGACGATCGAGCACGGTGGCTCGCTCGGGGACGAGGGTGAATGAGATCTCGACGAGGTACCCGACGCAGAGGGCGACCATTTCCTGAAGCGCCTGGTAACCCTCTCCCGTGTCCACCTGATCGAGGTCAGCGAAGCGCCCGTCACGCCACGCCGTCAGGGCGTCCGCCTGGGCCAGGATAGCCTCAGCTGCCTCCAGGGCCTGAGGTTTGGCGGTGAACGTGTGGTTGACGACAGAGGCGACGCTGCCGACGACAGCACCTGAGGCGAAGAGGTCGCTGGAATGAAAGTCATTGCTGAGCCGCAGCTGAATGCGGCTGAGAACGGAGAAGTCCCCGGGCGTCGACTTCGACGTTTCGATCATCCGGTGCAGGAGGTCGGCGTATGCCTGCAACCTCGAGGCAATCCCCGCCAAGGCACGTGCCGGGGCATTGATCAGGTTCAGGATCTGACTCGCGAGCAGCAAAGGCTTACCAATCAATTCGTCGATCCCGAGGTTGACCTGTTGCTGCAGGTCGCGGAACTGACGGTTGATTCCCTCCGTTGCGCTCGAGACCAGACGGAGGGCGCCCTGCACGTTCCTGAGTGCCTGCATCACGGAGAGGCTCGTGTTGGCCCGCCGGATCTCCGTGCCGAGGTCCATGGTCCGAACGAAACCCTCGGCCAGCGCCTTCTGCGTCAGGCCGATCGCGATCGTAACCTCGTGTTTTGGGCTCAGCTGATTCGAGGGGTAGACGGCGCCGATCGTCTCCCAGAAGGTGACCTCGATGATGGCTTGGTTCGCACCCGTGGCGAGGTCGTTTCGATCGGTGATCGTGCCGAACGGGACGACGTTCACCCGACCGTAGAGAGGATGATCGAGACGCCCGTCGCCACGCTCCATGAGTAGGTCGGCGAACGCCTTGGCTTCACGGTCACAGTCGGCCCCGCTGAAGAAGCAGACAAGGGGGTAGCGCCGCCCGCTGTGCCCGTTGTCCTGCACATAGGTGCCGTCGACCCCGGGGAACTCGAAGGCTGCCGTGCGCTTCTCGACGTCGTAGCTCACGTCAGTGAACTGGAACCGCATGCGGATCCCGGAAGGCGACGTATAGGCCGCCTCGCTCAGACGATCGAGCCAGCTCAGAAGGCCCCCGACGGCGAGACGCGGAGAGGTATCGTGCCGCGTTTGCCCTTTACCGTCGCCTTGGTCCCGGGCTTCTGCTCGACCGTGATGGTGCCGCCGACGGAGGCATTGGCCTCGATGCTTTGATTGGCTTCGACCGCTTCCTGAGCTGCACGTGCCTGAGGTGAGACGGTCGGGGTCCCGGCGACCGTATCAGTGACGGTGCCGCCCTCTTCGTCGGTGCCGAGGGTGAGGCGCCCGACAGTGCGGATCAGGTTAATGACCTTCTTTATCCCAGCGAGCATCGGGTCGACGAAGGCCCAGAAGTTCTCGACGATCCCCGCCCAAAGCTCACTAAAGAACTTCCCGAACGGCGCCCACACCTCTTTGAACTTCGAAACGAAGGCGTCGACGTCGCTCATGAAGATCCTCCACATTCCAGAGAAGAACTCCTTCAGCGGCTGCAATGCTTCGGTGATCCACGTGACCGCTCCCTCGAAGAGCTTACCGACGGCCCCGATGAACCATTTGACCATGGCGATCTGAGGCGCAAACAGCACAGCGAGCAGGCCGACAACGAACTCGAACGAGGCCACGAGGAAGTCTTTTACCGAGGTAAACGCCGTCTTGATCCACGCCCACATGTCGCCGATGGCTTTGACCGACCATTCGTAAACGGCGGTGAAGAAGCCGCTGATCTCGGGCCAGAACTTCCAGACGAGCGCAGCGAGTCCGGCGACCGCCGCGCCGATCAGGAGGATGGGCCAGATCACGGTGGCCATGGTCGTGCCGAGCAGCAGCGCTGTGAACTCTAGCCAGGCGAACGCCGTCGACAGGACGCCCAGGACCGTGGCGATTGCGCTGACCGTCTTGACCGTGAGCGCGATAGCTACGAAGGCCGCCAGCGCGATCCCAGCGTCCTTGATCCCCGTGGCGATCAACGGCAGGTTGTCCCGTATCCACGTCAGCCAGGACTCGACCTTGCTCGTAATGAGCTTCTGATTCTCCGTGACCCACTTGCTGATGGCGTCCGTGATCTGAAGGACGAGCGGACCGAGGGTCTCGAACACCTTAAACTTGAGGTTCTCCAGCCTGTTGAAGAACATCTGGAGCTGATTTCCCGTACTGCCGCGCACAGTCGCGGCAAGCTCTGCGGACTTGCCGGTAGCCCCCTCGAGGCTGTCCGTGTACTTCTGGACCTTGGCAGGCCCGGCTGCCATCAGCTTCAGGAAGGCGTTGCCGGCGGACTCTCCGAAGATCGTATTGATGGCCGCGAGCTTCTGCGACTTGCCGAGTTTCTTCATCCCCTTCTCGAAGTTGCCCAGGGTGCCGACCATGTCGATCGACCCGTCCTTCAGCTTGTCGACCCTCAACCCGTATTTCTTCATCTCCGCGGCTGCGACAGGCGTTTGCTTGGAGAGGCGGATGAAGACGTTGCTGAGGCCTGTTCCGGCTGCTGCTCCTTTGACGCCCGTGTCGGCAAGGGCGTTGGTTGCCCCGAGGAACTGCTGGAGGCTGGCACCGGCAGCGCTCGCTCCAGCACCGCCCGTGGTCACCGTCTCATACAGCTCAGCGACGCTGGCCGACGAATCGTTGCCGGCCTGGACGAGTGAGTCCATGACCATGGCCATGTTGGCCGTGTTCTTCGCCGCGTCGTCGACCTTCAAATTGAACGAATTCAACGTCCCCGACGCGACCTCAGTGGCGCTGCCTAGGTCGACCTGAGCTGCCGTCGCGAAGTCGGCGATCTTCGGCAGGGCCCCGAGGGACTGCTCATAGGCAAAGCCCGCTGTGGCGAGGTCCTGCATGGCCTGAGCGCCCTTCAGCGTCGAGTGCTCGGTCGTGTCCCCGATCTTCATCGCGGCGTCGTTGAGCTTGCCGAACGCCGCCGTGCCCTTCATGATCGGGATCTCGAAGGCCGCCCCAGCTCGGATCAGGGTGTTCTCCAGCTCGATGCCCTTCTGCATCGTATCCGTGAGAGCGAAACCGAGGCCGGCAACCGAGGCGAGCCCTGCGATGCCGATCGCGTTGCTGAACCTACCGATGCCAGCAAGGCCCTGGTCCACGACCTTGTTCGCACCACGTAAGGCTCTGTTGGCGTGCCTACCGAATGCATCGAGTCGACCCTGGATCTTCGCCAGCGGCGCACTGAGCTTGTCAGTGACACTGAAGATCCCCTCGAGACTAAACTTACCGGGCATGCTTCGTTGGCTTCGAGCGCTTCCTTGAAGGGGCTGGCTCCGCCTTGCCCCTCGTGCTCTTCTGGAGATCTGCTCTCAGGCCGTCGTAGTAGAACGCGATCTCACGGGTGCTCAGCATCGCGGGATTAAGGCCGCCGTAGTCGCGTGCGATTTGGATAATCATGTGGCGGTACACGGCGTACGCGCTCGAGGGCCGCGCGTCCTCTCCGCTGCGCACGATTCGATCTACTGCGAACCCGCCAAAAAAAGGGTGAATACCCTGAGGCAGGCGTTGAAGTCCTTGCCCGGCAGCTTGCCGAATTCCCCTCGATCGGTTCGCGTCAGCTCGGCCATCGCAGCGACCATGTTCGAATGGTTCTTCCCGCTGGCGTAGGTCTCCAGGGCGATAAACGTGGCGCCCGTCGCCGGGTAGAACGTGAAGCTCCTGGCCCCACCCGGAGGCGTATAGATGGGCTTTCCGTCGTCGCTGACAATGAGCGTGCCGACCCTGATGAGCTGGACGATATGGTCTTTGATGTCCTTCCAGCTCTTGACCTCGTCCTCGGTCATCTCGTCCGTATCGTGATCGATCCGGTTGGCTTCGCAGATCCGGATGAACTCCAGGTCAGCCGTCTCCTTGTTGACCTTGTACTTGCTCTTCAGCTCCGTGACGGTGGCGCTCATTGCTGCGTGAGGTTCCCCGGACCTGAGAGCTTGATCGTAGCCGTGGCGTTCTGTGAGCTGGAGCCGATCTCGTCGGCGACAATGCCGGTGCCCTGGTAACAGACGCCGCTGGCCAGAGTCATCGTGATCGGCACGAAGTCATGCCCGTCGGCGATCTCCTGAAGGAACTCGTGATCGGCGCGCGCGTCGTTGATCTCCACCTGGAGACCGTCGATGCTCCATGGCACCCGAGACTTTACAAGGCGTGCGGTCCCGTCGCCGTTGCTCTGCACCTCTGAGGTGAATCCCCCGAGCATCTTGGTTGCCTCCGCGTCGGAGGCTACGGGGAAGAGTCTCCCCCGTATGCTGATATTCTCGATCGGTCCGCCTACTGCTGGCATGAAATGCTCCTAATCAGGCGGCCAGGGTGGCCGCAGTGCCGAAGTAAAAGCCGAAGAAGAGATCGACCGAGATGATGTTGGTGTTGCCCGACAGCTGCACGGTCGTCTGAATGTCGAGGCGCTTCGGGTTCTGCGAGTTGATGCTCGCGAACGTGGCTGCCTTGGCTGCCTTCGGGTCACTGATGATGGCCTCGAGAGCGAGGCTATCCAGGATCCCGCAGACGGCAGCCTTGGCCCCGCTCGGCTTACGAGCGTTCGGGTTGACGGTCGCCTGGTCGTCGGGGATGAGCGGCGCGCCGTCCCACCTCGGGTTGCTGAACTCGAGGTCGAAGTTGTAGATGATCTGCATCAGCTTGATGATGTCGACCACATGCCTGTAGGCAGGCGGGGCCTCGCCAGTCGGCTTGTACATCGTGACGACATCACTGATGTTGACGAGCCCGTCCTTCACTTCGACCGTCGAGCTGCCTGCCTTCACCGCCTGATCGCGCTGGGCGTAGTCCCACTGGAGGCCGTCGAGGCCCGGCGTCAGTCCGCGGACGCGCCGGCTGCCGTAGTCCGTCGGGGGGTTCCCGTTCGCGACTTTCGCGATCTCCCGGACCTGAGCCGCAGCGACCTGGAACGGCAGGTCGACGGAGCCGGGGGCCACGAGCTGGCAGTTGACGCGGTCGGTGGGGCGGGCGTTCGTGACGGTCGTTGCCGTAGCCACGACGGCCTCCGTGTTGCCGGTGAAGGCTATGAAGGGGCGCCGAACAAGCTGACCCCAGCGGCCTTCACCGACGGCGCTCAGGACGTCCAGGGCGGTGGTATTGGCCGGGCTGAGGCCATTTACGATGAGGGTAACCCAGAGGCCCCCGAGCATGGCCAGGGCCGGACCGATTGCCGGATCCGCAGCGCCGGTCGCCGGCTGGACGATCGTGAAGGTCACGCCCGTTGTGGGCACCGCACCGAGGCTGTCCAGCACTTCGACCACGAGGTCATTGCCGGCCGCTCCCTTCCATTTGGCAGCCAGGTCGGTATCGGTGGTCCCGTCGGTGGCGATGATGGGCATCTCGAGGACGCCGTTGATGGCCGCCACGATCTTGTCGTTGATGGTGGCGACGATGTCCCCGACCACGAGGGTGAAGGGGGCGCTGAGGGTCCCCCCGACCCGGACCCGATACGTCCCCCCTACGGCCGCCGTGCCCGAAGGGGTAATCGAGCCGACGGCCGCCACTCCGGCGCCGTCGTCCACAAGCGGGAAGACGGTGACGGGAATCGAGCCTACGCCGCCTCCGGTCGGTGGGAGCAGCCCCAGGGCAATGAGATGGATCGGGGAGCCGAAGCCGTAGCGTTGTGCAGCCATCAGCGCCGACGTGATCCGGTAGGGCTCCAGCGGATAGACCGCGGCACTGTTCCCCTGGGCGACGATCCCGATGTGCTGCGGGAGATACTGGATGGCCCCCGCGCGGAGGTCCTTGAACTCGGTGTGAATGCCGACAACCCGCGCGACGGCGGTAGCGTCAACTGCCATGATCTTTATTCCTTCGGGTAATCGGCGCGCAGATACAGCTCGGCCGTATTTGCGCGGAGAACTTCGATTGAAAGGGTCTCGAGCACGTCACCTGTGACTTGCGGTGAGAACTCGCTGAACGTGACCTGCAGGGCGAGCCGTCCGCCCGAGATGTGTTGCGCCGCGCGCTCGTCACTCGCTGACTGCAGCATGGTGATGCTCGTCGGCCAGCGCTTCCAGACAAGGCCCCGCAGGCCCAAGTACGTATAGTGCGCGGACATCAGGATATTGCGAGCGAGCCGCAGGGTTCGCTGACAGTCGAAGACGGCGGCCTGATCCCCCGGAGTGTGTCCGCCCTCCGTGCTGCCGATCGCTCCGTCGTCGATGCTGACCCCGTACCCGTAGGCGTCGATGTTGAAGGTAGCTTCCGCGGCCTGCCGCTCGACGATGTTGCTGGCTTTGCCGTCGAAGCTCTCCGTCTCGAACCAGACATTCAGGATGGGCAGCGCGGTCGGCTCTGCGTCGATGAACATCCCCCACGGGTTGGTCCGCTCGACGAACACCCTCGGCTGAGGGTTCCCCGAGAGGATGGCTTGGTTGGCCAGCTCGAGCTTCAGGATCGCGCCGATTTGATCGCGGACGATCTCGACGTTGTCGACCTTACTGATCAGCTCGTTAATTAGGGCTGGCATGGTAGGCCTCGAGCAGCAGAACCACGACCCCGGCGGCACGGTCCGGGAGGACCTCGACGACCTTCCAGTCGTGCGTGACCCCGACGATGCTGGCGAAGCTCACGACCCAAGGCTTCTTGTCGCGGTCCGGGACAGCGACGGGGACCCCGACGGCAACCCCGTCGACCAGCGTTGTCAGGGAGCGCAGCGACACCGCGACGGACGCCTTCCGCCCAGCGACGGCGGTGCCCGTCTCCGGATCGATCGTCGTGCCGATGTCGGTCGTGAAGCCCTTCAAAGGGGACACGACGCCCAGCGGGGACGTCAATGTGAACGGCCAGGCAAACCCCGAGCTGTCCTCGAGGATCGCCTGGCTATCCAGCGCTGCCTGCTCCCGTAGCCCCATGATCAGGTCGTCGAAACGTTGATCGCGCCGAAGGTATCGATCGCCGTCGGGATCGTCAGCGGTCTGGTCCCTGCGCTCACCATGACGTGTTTACCGTCGGGGGTTACCCAAGCGTTCGTCGTGAGGTCGATGCCACCGCCCACCGACGAGATGCGCGGCGGAAGGAAAGGCAGCGCCCTCTGATCAGGTGCGACGATGAGGGGGATGGCCCCGAAGGTGAGGTCGAGCCGAGCACCGCTGCTCAGCATGATCACCTTGTTCGTGTCGATGAACGGCGTCGAGACGCCCGTCTGCGGGTGGTTGTAGTCCCCGACCGCCGTGTACATTTCGAAGGAGTAGGCACCCACCCAAATGGACCCCTGATACGTTGCACCCTGGCCACGTGCCTGAGGCGCGATGAGCCCGATGTCCATGCGACGATTGTCGAGGGCCGCCCTTACCGAGGCGTTCGCCACGAACCTTGCGAACGCGCTGTCGCCAAAGATCAGCGTGTTGGGGTTACGCTTGCCGTCCCGACGGATGACCGTGGCCAGGGCCCCGAGGTTGCCGAGAGGGTCCCCGGTCGAGCCGTTGACTGCCCAGACCGCGCCCGTGGCGTTGACGAAATGCGTCGCCTTTGGCTGGAAGTCCAGCGTGTAGAGAGCCACGCCGGCCTTGTTGACCAAGGTAAGTTTGCCCGTCTGCAACACCTGCGAGGCCATCAGCTCGATCGCGCGGCGGATCTTTGCCTCGCACTTTCGATAGATGCTGAAAGCTGCCCGTGTCGCGTTGGCAGCGTAGTCAGGGCTTTGAAACGGGTTCTGCCCGAACTGACGCTTGATCATGTCGTACGATGAGATCGCGCCTTCTTCGTCGAAGATGGGCGGGGTAAACTTCTTGTTCGTGAACGTCGTGGCCTCGTTGTGACGAGGGCCCACCGACAGGTCGGTTACGACGATCGAAACGTCCTCGGAATCACGCTGGATATCCAGCTCGACGTCCTCGCTCGTGTGGAAGTTCCCCGGCGGAGACCTGAAGAACCCCGAGAGGAACGAGACGGGCGGCGACTCCTCCAGGTAGGAGTCAATCAATGCGATTGTGCTGAGGTCTGACATTTTCGTTACGCCTGGGGGTTATCGATCGAGCCCAGTTGCTCGACGTCGACGGGGATGATCGCGTGGTCTCTCAGTGCACTGAGGATCGCGGGGGTGAGGGGCACGGGCGGGTCCACGTCGTGGACGATGAGGCGGTTCTGGTTGACCCTTCCCGCGCTCAGAGCTGTGATGCCAAGGGTGCCCGTTGCTGGCACCGTGACGTCATAGGTCAGAACGAACAGCGGCCCAGCAACGCCGTCGGCGAACAGCGCGAAGTTGCCGCCCACTTCCTGAGCCAAGATCGTGCCGGCGCGAATGATGGTCTCTTCGACCTCACCGCTCTCGAGGATGCCGTCCTGGGTCCCGCCCAGCTCGAGAACGACGCTGCCGGCGTCGCAGTTGGTGATCACGATGTTAGGCACGGATGTGGCTCCTCTGGCTGCCCTTCAGGAGGGCGACAACTTGATCCCCGAGGTCGGGGGTGCCGACCGGCGTGGCCGAGTCAACACCCGAGAGGGCGGCCTCAGCGGCGTTCGACTCCCCCTGGCGCTTCTGCCGGTCGGCGCGGTTCATTCCCGCGCTCATGTACCGAGCCTGCAGGGTGGACGTCATGGCCTCCCCCGAGCGGATGGCCTCGAGAGCGATGCTCAGATCGCCGCACGCCTCACCCATCGTAAGGTGTGCGAGCACTCGGTCGCGCTCCTGATCACATCCGTGCAGGATGGCCGCGTTGATCTCTCGACGGTCCTCCGCGCGGTCCTCTTTGAATTCCTCACTCATTGTTTTGCCTTTGCTGCTGGGCACCGCGCGCGGCGCCGTCGTGATGATCTTGTCGATGAGGCCGGCGGCCTTGGCATGAACCGCGGTCATGCTCGCGCCTCGTCCATACGTTTCGGTGACGTCCTTCGTGGAGACGCCTCGCCCCTGCGCGATACAACGAATGAATTCGTCATTGAGCTGGTCCAGGAACTTCACGACGACCGCCTTGCCCTCGTCGGTTGCGAGGTCTGGGCGCTTGTCGGGGCTGTCCGTGTTCGTCAGCTCGACGAGGGAGTCACTGAGGTAGTAGGCAGTGGCCGTGCCGATGGAGCCGAATATGGCGCCTCTGCCCACGGCTTCGATGTTGCCGGCGGCCGCTGCGATACCGTAAGCCGCGCTCTGGGCGGACTCGGCTCGGACCCGGATCTTCTTCCCGCTGTTGGCTCGGAAGGCAGCGATCTGGTCGAGGGTATCGATGAGGCCGTCCGCCGAGCCCCCAGGGCTGTCGATGTGGAGGACGACGTCTTTGACGTTCGGGTCAGTCTCTGCCACCGCGAGAGAGGCCCGGATGTCCGCATACGTCGTGTTGCCGCCACCGAAGAAGAGGGCGAAGATATCAGGCCTCTTCGTGAGGACGCCTTCGACCCGGATCTCTGCCGTGCTCCCGGCGACGAGCATGTTCGGGGGCAGGCGCCCGTCTCGCGACTCGAGGCGCTGCATGTACTCGTCCGCTCGGGCTGACAGGGCGTGTGCCGAGTCACGCTGCATCGCGAGCATGCGCTGAAAGATCGAAGGCTCGAGTAGCCAGTACATCAGTTATCTTCTTCCTTTGGCTCGAGCCCGGCGAACGCTCGCGGCGTCTCTCCGGGCGCAAGCTCATCGACCACGAGGCCCGGAGGAAGAACGTGCCCGGCAGTATTGAACTCACACGGCTTCCTGCCGGTGGTCTCGAGGAAGATCGACAGGATGCAGTTCGGGCGCCGAGAATGCATTAGGCCGCCTCTTCCTGGGGCTTCGGCGCGGCCGTGAGGTCACGCTTCGGTGGTGCCGCTGAAGGAGGTGCGGCCTTCGCTGCGTTCTCCAGGTCGACGATGGGCTTGTTTGCTGCGGCCAGCGCCAGATTCTCCATCAGGAGCTTCTTCGCGTTCTTAGAGTACTTACTCCCCGTGATCTCTCGCGCTGCCTTGTCGCGTGTGATCAGGCCCTGCTCGATGAGCTTCGTGTAGCCCGTCGCCTGCTTGTTGATGTCAATCGACGGCTTGATGACCGACGTCCAGTCGGAGTGAACCCAGGCGGCGAACTGCTCGAACTGCGAGGGGTCGCGCCATGACTCGAGGAGGCCGTCGGCTTTGACACGACCGCTCAGCGTCTGAGCGAGCAGCCACTCCACGTAGATGGGCTGTGCGAAGTCCTGCCCCCACGTGTCGCGGACGACCTCGATGTAGAGTTTAAACTCCGCCGTCGCGGCGGCTGACGCTGAGTAGTTCGAAGAGAAGCCGAGCTTCAGGATCTCGGGGGGGATTTCCAGAGACCATGCGATGCCGTCGAGGATGGCCTGCTCGAAGCCCGCATACTTCTCGTCGGTGCCCGTGGACCCGAACGCCTGCGGCGTCTCTCCAGGCGCAAGCTCGTCGATGACCAGTCCCGGCACGTGGCCGGCGATGTTGAATTCGCGCGGCTTCGTGCCGACGGCAGCGGCGACCGTCTCTTTGCCGCGGAGGACGGCACCCCCCGTCAAAGGCCGAGTTCCCATGACCTCGGTGTCCTTCTTGATGAAGATGGACAGGATGCTGTTGACCACGGCCTTCCGGATGGCAGCGTCGCGGTAGCGGTCCAGATCGCGAAGACTGTGGAGGATGAGGCTGAGGATCGGTTCGCCCCTCACGTCGTCGAGCAGCTTGTCCGATCCGTAGACCAGCCACGCCGTCCGGCGTCCCGTGCTACCCACGGCGGCAAGGCGTTCGACCTTCCGCTCCGTGCCGACGTCGGAGACGATCCAGAACGCCGTGTGACGCCCCTGCGGGTCCAGCTCGACGCCATGGACGATCCGATGACCCTCACGCAAGCGGGGCTCATCGGGACCGGCACCGAAGGGCGACTGCACCCGGCTGCCGTCGACGAGCCTGACCAGCGGGAGCCCCGTCACGGGGGATTGGTGCAGGACTACGAGGACGTCCCCGCTGATGAGCGCCGCTTGTTTGGCGGCCGCCTGAATCTCCCCGAAGGACTTCTGCCCCTTGTAATCACAGAGGTGCGGGGAGCGCGACCACAGGGTGAAGCTGTTCTCGATACCCTCGGCCCAGTCGGCGAGCCCATCTGCCGGGACGCCCAGGATGTTTTCCTCTGGCGTGGCCTCGAGGTTCAGCCCTGTCGCGATCACGTTGGTCGTGAGGCGCCGCACGATACCGCGGGCATAAATGTTGGTCTTGTAGAGCTGGCAGCTTCGTGCCCTCAGCGTCCAGTAGTCCGCCGTGAGCAGCTCGGTGAAGCCGAACCCCCCCGGGAACTTCTCGCCGTCGTGCCAGGCGTTGCGAGCGGGCGCTGACGAGTATGGACTCATCATGCTCGGCGTGATGACCTCGAGGGCAGGGAGCCTCGGATAAGGGTTGCCCGTCAGCCAGCGGCCCACTCGAGCGAGCGGGCTCACCATGCGGGCCTCATGTAGAGACGGGCGCAACCGAGGCGCATCTCATAGGTGGAGAGGCGGCTCTCTAGTCTCGAGAGTGTCAGCTGCACCGACCCGAGCTGCTGCTTCGTGATCGTTTGACGGGTCTGCCCGGTATCCAGGGAATATGACTGCGCGCCCATGGCGAAGGCGTCGAGGGCTGCCTCGTATTTGACGATGAGCGCCCGGGTCGCGTTGATGCGGTCCGTGATCCATTCCCGGTCAGTGCAGCAGGCCGTCATTGGAGAGAACTCCAGAAAGTCTCCCAATCAATGGAATCGCGACCCATCTGCTGGATGCAGATGTCGAAGGCGATGATGTCGAGCGCGACGTGGTTGTAGACCAGCGTGTCCCACAAGGTGTTATCCGCACCGCTCGGTCTGAACCACTCGACGCCCACACGCTTGCCAGTGACCTTGTCGACCTTCTCCCGGCGAACCTCGACCGTCAGCTCCCGCAGCTGGGCATCCGTGGCGTCGAGAGGCGCGTTGAAGAAGCCCTCAGGCTGTACGCTGAGACCGTCCCAGCTGCGACGCAGAGAGGCACTCCAGCGCTCCTTGTACAGGTCGACTGACGCAGCCCAGCCGGGCATTCCCGATGGCATGGCGTAGCTCCAGAACTCTTTGAGGGGCGCGTTCTTCGGAGGTGACGCCCGGCCGCGGACGGGGAAGACCCCCGATGTGAACCGCTCGCAGAATCGGTAGACGTGATCCGTTTGGAAGCCGCTGTCGATCAGCGTCAGCTGGATCCGGTACCGCTGCCCGTCGTCCGCTGCATACTCGGTGGTGAGGATGACCTCCTGCAGGCGACCCCACGTGGCAGCGTCGTCGGGATCTTCCGTGTTGCCTTCAAACCGCCAGTAGTTGAGAAGCAGGGCCCGACGTCCGCGACACCAACCGAAGACGCTGACCCCGAGGTTGGCCTTGTGGACGTCGACGGCGCACGTGACGATCAAGACTCGGGAGCCGCAGAACTCCGCGGCCCATTTGTTTGGGATCTGCCCGTAGCGATACTCGTGGCGGCGTAGACTCGAGACGATCTCGAAGCTGAGCTTCTGCCCCTGCACCTCGAACGGCTTCCCCAGGACGTTGTTATAGAACACCATGAGAGCAGCCAGATCCCTCGGCCTCACTGCCCTCTCATCCCAGGCCGTTAACCACTTCTGAGCGCATGCCTCCCATGACTGCATCCCCACGGGACTATAGAGTGCTGAAATATGGTAGCTGCGATGATGGGCGATCTGGGGGACGGCGGTCGGCACCCACTCGGCGTTGCCGTCGGCGAAGAGCGCCGTCTTGTCGTCGTTCGAATGCGGGTGGCCGCACTGCTCGCAGAGGTAGCGGACGCTGCCTTCGACGAGGCGTCCGTCCTCGTGTGACTCCCAGACGATGCCAGATACAGTGCCCGTATCCTTGTCGGTCCGCTTCCAGCGGAGCGCCTGAGGGTGCCGGCAGCTCAGGCATTTGACGTGATAGTAGCGCTGGTCCCCCTGCTCGAAGAGCTTCCAGATCTTCGACGAGCCCTTGATGAGCGGGGTCGAGACGGACATGATCTTCCGGCTCGCTTCAAAGGCAGCGGTGCGGTCCTCAGAGAGCTGCACGGGATCGCCGTCGCTCAACCCATCAGGCCAACCGTCAACCTCGTCTCTGAAGAGATACTGGATCGGGACCGACCGAAGCTTGTTCGCGTTCTGCGCGCCGATCGGGATGAGGAAGCCACCGCCCTCCCACTCGAGGCGCTTCGACGTTCTACCAGTCTTACGAGCGGACTGCTCGTCGACAGAGCGGACGAGATGGTCGAGCCCCGAGTGAGACAACATCGGAATGATGAAGGTCTCCATCCGGATCTTTGCGAGGTCCTGGTCCGCCGAGATCAGCATGCAGGGCGCCGTCTTCACGCAGGCGATGCAGTAGCCCAGGGCATTCTCGATGACCGTCGTGGCCCCGACCTGCACGCCCTTTGCGATCGTAACCGCGCGGACGTCGCTCTCCGGCGACATGCAGTCGAGGACCTCCCTCATGTAGGGAGTGACGCTGAACCGGTAGTATCCAGGCAGGGCGGAGTGAGCCTGAGGGAGGTACCGCTTCTGCTCGGCCCACTCGGAGGGCAGTAAGATGTCAACTCGAGTAGTGAGCGTCGATAGCCGGGAGCACAACCACTGGACGTCGGGGGACGCCGTCACTCGGCTGCGGTGGCCTCCGTGAGGGGAGCCATCGGATCGTCAGCTTTGAGCGAGTCGAGCATCATCGCCTGGCACGCTTTCAGGATTTGCTCGAGTTGATCTCGGACGATGGCAGACGTGGCCACCATGTTGCCCGGGTCGATGCGGGTCGCGATCGTCCTCGGGGCGTCGGACAGCATCAGCCGGAACGCGCTGTCGATCTTCTCGATCATACGGTCGACGGTGGTTCTGGCGATGAGGCGCCCAGCGACTCGAGCCAGCAGCATCTCCTCCCTCATGGCAGCGGCAAGGTGCTTCCTCGTCTGCACCCAATGGCTCATGACCCGGGCATCGCCGTACATCTGCGTGAGGGTGGCCAGCGGCTCTACGAGGCTGGCCAGGCCGACCTGTGCTCGCCAGGGTCCGAGTTCCTGACTGATCTCGTCGACGCTCTGAGCGGCTTCGACAGGCTCGGGTTCGGGCTCTTCAGGTTCGCCGGGTAGTTCGACCCCGACGGGAGCCTTCGGGTCGTCGAGCTGGCGTTGGAGCTGCTGTCGTTGTCCTGCCTTCGCAGCGAGCATCCGAACGGCGGCCTCGTGGGTCACGTCGATCCCGTGCCCGGATCGCGCCTCGTAGAGTGGCTTTCCCGGACGGCATGCCTGGGTCACCGCTGCCGGGGACACCTGCAGCATACGAGCCATGGCAGCGCGGCTGATCACCGCTGGCCTCGGCTTGGTCGGAGCCCGTGGCGTGGGCTTGGCGGCCTTAGGCACCGATTCCCCCGTGATTTACGGTACTTTCATAACTGGGAATCTTTAGGGAGCACTGGGTGCCGCATTTCAACCCACCGCCCCGGGGGGTAGTTTCACAGTACCTTTCGTTTTTACGGCATTTTTGCCATATTTTCTGAAGCCAAAAAAGCGGCAAAAACGCGAATCCTTGGTTTTGACGGCATTTGTGCCATGTTTTTGGGCTATAAAAGCCCAGAAACCTCGCAAACCAGGTCGCGAAACTGGGTTTAGCATCGAAAGCGGACAAAACGCTCTCAACTGTAGGTGTGGGCGGTGGGTGGGTGCGTCCGCTCACATCATGACTAGACTCAGCGTGCACGAACCCATGACTCACACACTCGATCGCGCTCGACGCACGCGCTCGCTCGGTCGCGGAAGTCATGGCTCTCATGACTTCGACGCCTGAGGCCATGCCTACCCCTGCTGTAGAGTCGAAGGGGGGTAGGGTTTTCATTTGAGCAAGGCCAGCTGCTTCTCCATGGCCTTCTGGGCGATGGCTGGCGCGTTCTGCAAGACGTCGCCCACGGTGCGCATGAGGGTTGGCCTCTTGGGTCGCGAGACCTTCTTATGACTCAGGTCCCAGAGCTTCCGGACCTTCGCCTTCTTCCGGCCGCTGACCTTGAAGATGCCTCGACTCTTTGGTCCCTCGAGGACGGCGAGCTTCTTCCCGCTCTTCGATGCCACCCGTAGTGCTTCAGCGTTGCGGGACTTCATCGTCTTGCCCTTGCGCTTGGTCGGCAGCCGCCCGATCGTCCCGAGCTTGTTCGGTCGACTCACGAGCTTCTTGATGTTCCCCCCGCGCGCGGCCAGGTCGGGGACGCCCACGGCGTGACCCGGACGCGCCCCCGTCCCTTCGATGCCGAACTCGAGGCTGCGCACATACTCGCTGTGGTGGCCGAGGCTGGCCTCCATGCCCTTCATCTGCGAGCCGCGCGCGGGGACCACGATGACCCTCCGTGCGGTGAATGAGTTCCTCAGGGTGTTGTCCGCCTCGAGCCTTTGCTGCCAGATCTTCCGCCCTGCCCAGGCCATGCCGGTCAGGGTCTCTCGGGCTGCAGCGGCGAGGCCCTTCTTGGAGAGCGCCTCGAGCTGGCGCTGCATCTCGTCCAGGCCCTTCAGCGTCAGCGTGACGTTAACCACCACCCTTTAGGGTTTTTCCGTTCGCGTCCGTTCGCGTTCGCTTAACCTTCTCGGGCGTCGCCTTCGGCAACAACGGGCGCACAGCCTTGCGCAGCGCCTCGAGTTTCTGGTGCATTAACGTCAACTCGGCTCGCACTTCAGCCAGGGCGCGTGAATGGTCCTCGAGATCGGGGTCCATCGCTTCCCTGAGCACGGGCAGACAGACGAGGTATTTGCTCGCCTGAGCGCCCTTCGGCATGGCCTTCGTCCCGATCGCTCGCAGCAAACGTCCCTCGAGCTGACGGTCGAGCCGTACGAGCCGCTTCAGCGCGCCGCGCTTGCCAAGTCCCATCAGGGAGGCGGCGACGGCGACCGTCACCCACGTCGGTTTGCGATTCATTTGCTCGTCCAGGTGAACACCCTGAGCTGAGCGATTTCGATGGTTTGACGCAGAAATGAAGGCGTTAGGTGTACGCCGCAAACTGCCGCACTCGGGGTGTCTTGCCTCAGACTCACTCGGCCCTCACCCACGCGATCATCGAAGCTGTCTTCGCGTCCCTCCACCGGGCGTGAGCGGCTCGGACGGCGCGCTCAGCTCGCCCCAACTCCCTGCCGATCGTCGCTCCGTGCGCGGCGAGGGTCACGTGGCAGCACGCCAGCTCGAGCTTCTCGCGGTTGGCGGTGAGGGCCATCGCCGCCCCGGCGTACATCCCGAGTGCCGCAACCAGCCCCGGCGCCCACGACCTCGAGAGATAGTGCGCCTGCAGGAGCCGGCGGGTCGAGGGATCGAGCGTCAGCCAGATCGCTGTGAGACGTCGCGCTCGGGCTGCGTGGGGCCGTGCTCGTTCGACGGCGGCCTCTGCTGCCCCGGAGTCATGAGCGCCGTTACCGCCTCCCTCGAGGGCAGACATGCCACTGCGCTGGCCCATCAGCGCTGGCATCTGGCAGAGGAGCCACTCGAGATCGGGGTCCGTGAGGTGCACTCCATGGGATACACCGAAAAAACCGTCCTTTCCGCGTGCAAGCCCTCCAGACACAGCCATGCTTTTCCATAGAAGGAAAAAGAGCCATGTCAGACATCTGCTGCGTGTGTGCGCTGAACCCGTTGAAGTCTACGGAGACACGTCAACCCCATCCTCTCATCCTGCGCGTTACCTGCGACGAGTGCGGCGTCTACGACATCGCGCACAAGTTCATCGCGGGCGAGAAGAATGGGCCGTCATTCTGGACAGACGAGCGGAGGCTGCGGGTGAGTCGCATGATCCGTAGCGAGACCGACGCAAAAGGACGGTTCGCGGACGTCGTGTTGAGCTATGAGACTGCCGGAGCACTAATAGAGCTGCACTGACATTTGAAGGGGGGCGCGTTCAGCCTTCGCGCCGCGCAGCCTTCTTTTTTTTAGCCGGGAGCTTCGCCTTGACGACCGACGGTCCCGCGGTTCCCGTCGCGCGCGTCAGGTCGTTCGCCGCCTTCTGGAAGGGCACACTCGGGGGGTAGTTTAGGCGCGCTCCGCCCAGCAGCTCTGCGATGGTGAGAATCTGCAGCCGAGGGTGCTTACCCCACGGCGACTCATAGAATCCAGCGCTCGCGGCTTCTGCGCGCATCGGCTTACTGGGCTCCTCGAGCGTGATGAGCGCGCCGATCTCTGCCTCCTCGCGGTCGATTACTCCCCGCAGGTCTCGCAGGTCGGGCGCCTTCAGCTTGCCGGACTTGACCGAGAAGATGGCTTGCTGCGTCGCTCCTGACGTCGGCTCGGCGTGAAAGTAGAGCCTCCCGTCGATGCCCTTGTCAGCGCCCTTCTTCGTCTCCTCCGACCGAGCACCAACGAAGCCGAGTGCCCAGCATTGAAACTGAAACCGATCTTCAGACGCCAGGTTCTTGGCTTCTGCCAGCGAGGTCGGCTCGCCCTTGGTGACGACCTTCAAGTTGAAGGCGTCCATCATCCGGGATTTGATGAGATTCGTCGCCAGGCACGTGATGTCGATGCCAATCCAGCGCCGCTCGAGCTGCTGGGCCGCGTGAACTGCGGTGCCGCAGCCGCAGAACGGATCGAGCACCGTATCTCCCGGGTTCGTTGCCAGCTGGATGATTCTTTCCAGCAGAGCGAGCGGCTTCTGGGTTGGGAACCCGAGCCTCTCCGCTGCCTGCGAATTGAGTGGTGGGATATCGCTCCAGACATCGCCCAGCGGCCTGCCTTTACGCTCGTCGAGGAACTGCTTCGCCCGTGGCACTGCTCCCGGGCTCGGCTGAATCACCAGGCCCTTGCGATATGCCTCCAACATTCTCTCCTTCGTCCACCGCCACACCTTGAGGTGACCGAGAAACTCATATCTGAGATTCGGGCGGTCGGGGTTCGGGTTCATCAGGTTCTCCAGCGTGTACCGACGCCCTTCCTCGTCGACGTGGGAGTACTTCTTTAGCGTTTTCTCTTCGAGGTTCTCGGGGTCGTATTGGATGTACGCGGCGTCCATGTTCCATTGCGCGCTCTCGCCGCTCCGGTACGCCAGGATGGTGTCGTGATTGTTCGGCAGCCGCTTTGTGGCGAGCGCCTTTGCCGTCGTGCGCTGCCAGATGATCTCGTTCTGGATCATGCGCGCAGAGAAAACCGCGTCCATGAGGAGCTTCAGATAATGGCTCGCCGTCTGATCGCAGTGCAGGTAGATGCTGCCCGTCGGCTTCAGCACGCGCTTCAACTCGATGAGCCGCGGTGCCATCATGCATAGGTAGGCCATCATGTTGCTTTGGTCGAGCAGCTGACGAAACGCCTGCATCCGTTTCGACAGCTCGCCACCGCGCTGCACTATCTCGCGGTAGGCAGACTCTGCATCGATGCTCCACTGCCACGTATCTCCGAACGCCCGTATCTGGGCGGCGGCCTTCGTGGTGTCTTGTCGCTCGAAGAGCACGTTGTAGTCACGTCCGCTCTGAAAGGGTGGATCCAGATACACGAGGTCGACGGTCTGGTCCTTGATGTGCCGACGTAGAATCTCGAGATTGTCGCCATAGTAGAGCTGGTTCATCGTGCACCCTGATCGCGCCGACGGTGGCGGCGAACCCAAGGTGCGGCGGTCGTGTCGACGGTTCTAATCGACGCATGGCAGAACAGCGTCCGATCGATTCGTCTCGTGCCGTTGAAGGCCGCGGTCGTCATGACGATGGCGGCCAGCGCCGTCACCGCGCTGACGACGCCCTGGGCTCACGAGGGCCCCGGTGTAAGACCCACCGCCTAGGCCGGCGAGTGGAGCCGCGGGAGATCCGCGGACACGGGCTGATCCGCTTCATCGATCACGCTGGCCTGGGCGCCTGATCGCCGTCTGGTTCCCCAACGATTCCAACGTCGGGGCAGAGCTGTGCGCAGCTCGTGCGCTTCGGTCGCAACCGGCGCTGAAGCCGTCCGATACCGTCGGCATGGAGTGGTTGGACTACAGCGACGATGAGGTCGAGGGCGGCGTCCTCGAGTTCGACATCCGGCTCGAGCTGCACGTCTACCAGAAGCTCGACGAGGGCAAGGCGATGGCCGTCTGGCTCAGTGACGACGCCCGCTACTTCTGCAGGGTCGAGGTCGCTCGAGCCCGACCTCCCGGTGTAAGAGCACGCTGCCCAGGGCGGCGAGTGGGGGAGATCCCCGGAACGCGGCAACGCGATTCCGTTCTTCGATCACGCCGACCTGGGCCTCAACTACCGTCACCATGGCACATCGACCCCCTTGGCCTCGAGGGAGTCTTTGACCGCGAAGTAGATGTTCGTGTGATACTCCATCAACCACAGCGCCCGACTCAGCTCACCCTGCCGTTCACGAGCCAGAAAGTAGGCGTACGGGTTCGTGCCCTCAAGCTGCACCATGACGAATCGTTGCCCCTCGACGTCTGCCGCAAGGCACAGCGGGAGAAGCTTTAGCGTTGAGTCGAGGTCCGTGTTCGAGCCAACGCGGGCAGTTGGCTCGACGCTCCACACGATCTCTCCGTCGCGGGTCTTCTTCTCCATGCCGCGAACAGCCCATTCGACGTTGAGGTTGACCCCCATCGAGTATTGGTAAATCTCATCCAAGAACGACACCGGACCTTCGCCACGCTCGCTGACACGCGAATGCTCGTTTGCGATCGCGTCGAGATGCCGCGCCAGGTCACTGAGTCGAGCTACCTTCGGGTCCCCGTCTGGGTGACGATCGAAGCTGCGGCTTCGCGTCTTGCCGACCGTATCGTAACGAAAGAGCGAGCCGTCGCCCGGGTCGAGGAGATGGATCAGATCCTTCGCCTGGTGAAAGTCCGGTGGAATCGCTGGAAGCTCGAGGAGCGTCAGGTTTTTTGCCAGGCACTCGAAGAGCGGGTCGAACTCGTGCTTCCTGTGAACGAGGTTCCAATCCTTATTCCAATCGGCCATGTCTCGCGCCTTTTCGGAGGCGTCGATATCGAAGACGTCGTAACCGAGCCGCATCTCTGCTCGGATGTCGAGCAGCATCCGAATCGTGTCCTTTACGGTCAGCTCGAGCGAGTGACGCTGAAGGTATAGGATCGGGATCGCAAGCTCCCGCGCCCTGTGCATCAGCGCCTGCCACGCGGCCCTATATGTCGCCTCGTATCCCGGGGAGAAGATGCCCCCTAGGCGAATCTTGATGTCGCTGTGGGGGAGCGTCGGCGGCGCCTGAAGCTGTTCAGCGCCCCAGTCGTAGTCGGCCTTCGGACGATCCTTCAGCTTCTCTCTCAGCTCGAGCAATCTCGACATACGCTCTCTAGTGGACGACCCTTGGAAGCTGGAGTCGCCCTGTGCGCCTCCGATGAAAACGGCGTGCTCGACATTTAACCCTACGCCCTCGGGCCGGTTGCCTTTCGCTGCCTCCGGGTGTTGGCTCAGGCCTTGGCCAAGTCGATGCTCCCGATCCCTTTCCCAAAAGACGCCGTCCGGGACCTGCTCGGGATCACCCGGGCGCTCTTCAGGGCAGAGCGAGCGAAGCCGACGCCCGACCCGTCACGGCTCGCCCGTCTTCAGGACGTCGGCACGCGGTACCGAGAAGCGCTCGAGCTGGGCGCGAGGTGTGCCTCGGACACCATGGGCGGTCGTGCTGCCTTGTCCAAGGCGGAGATGGCAACGGCCACGCTGGGCGAGCTGGTGGCCGAGTCCGACATGATGGTCGACGCGGTCGTGGCGACCGGGCAGCGGCTCCGGCGCGTTCGCTGACCACGGGAGCTGGGACATGAAGCGGAAGCGGAAGCCCAAGGTCGACGCGAGGACATGGACCGCGGCGATCTCGAGCCGGAGGAGGGGTGGCGGAGCTTCGACGAAAACGGCAACCGTCTGCCTTCAAAGCCGGCTGAGACGACGCCGACGATGACCGAGAAGCTGCCCCCCAGGAAACCGTAGCTGCGCGTTGAACCGGGGGGTGGGCTCGACGTCCCCTGACGGGGGCTTCTGAGCGCCTCGGGGTGAGGTCCGTTCGTGGGGTCTGGGGCGTCGACTGGTGGGGCTGGCGGGGGAGCGCCTGGCGAAGGCCAAGGGGGAGACGAGCCCGCATCCTCTATCGGCGCGCGCGCTTAGAAGGTTTCCGGGCCGCCGCTCGCTTTGACACCTTCTTCGTGCGGTCCGTCGCCTTCACGGAATAGCCCGGGTTCTGCGGCCACTGGCCGCCCAGCAGCGGGCCGATCCAGTGGTCTTCTCGGAGTGAGCGTACAACTCCAACGTAGCCCGGGAAGAGGGCTACCGCGTCGGTCTCGTCATTGTGGAGGTCCAGCAATAAGGCTCGCGCCTCGGACGTCGGGAGCCGGAACCGCCGCAGGCACGGCAGCAAGTCGTCGGGCACACTCAGCCCGCGTGCGAGCACGGTCATGAAGACGTCCAGCGGATAGAACTTCCCAGCCTCGTCTCGAACGTCGCCTCGGCACAGCGTAAACACGCCGCCCTGAGCATGAAGGTTGGGGTTGCCGTGTCGGAGAGGCCGGACGATGTGACACGTCAGATCCTCGGGCTGGTCACCGAAGAGTTCGATGAAGTGTTGACTGAGCGCCCATACGTCGAGCGACTTGGACTTGTTTTCCAGGGCGTCGATAGCAGCGAAATAGGCAGCCACCCTCCGTTTACGAGTCCAGTCCAGCAGCCGCGTCGGTATGCCAACGTGCTGGGCAAGGGCCATCAGTGGCTCCAGAACCGGGTCAGGCCATGGGGAGTCCGAGCCGAACCGCGTGGGCATCAGTCGGATCAGCTCATCCCCTCTCGGGATCTGCAGCCCGGCCCGATCCATCGCGCCGTAGAACCGGTACAGAAGCATCTGCTCCCAAAAGGCCACATCGTCGCGTGAGGCAGCGTCCACCTCGGGGATCGTGAAGCCGTTGCGCCACGAGGAAGCCCGAAATGCCGAGGGCAATAGCTCCCACCTCGAGTCGCCGTGGCCACGATAGAGCCAGCCACCAGAGTTCTCGGGCCACGTGCCGCGCGTGGGGTGCAGCGCGTCCAGCAACTCGTCCGCAGTGCGGCACTCGATGATTTCGATCACCTTCTTCATCGCAGCCTCGAAGGGGGCCGTACGATGAGTGCGACCTGCGAGGCAACACGATCGGCAACCGTGCTGCTCGGAGCTGGGCTGAGAAGGCCACCTCGCCCTCGGGGAGTACGTCGCCACGTCCGAGCTGATGGCCCCGGCGGTGCAGGCCACCGCAGTCAGGTTGAGCCGCTCGAGTCGGCGGGGCTGACGCCAGGTCACGTCTGGGGGCCGTCGCGGACGTCGTCCTCCGACAGAGCTGGGACACGTCTAAGCGGCGTCTGCGGGGGGCGCCGTCACGGCCTGTCACCTGTACTCACGTTCAGAGGTGGTACTTCAAACGAAGCACCACCAAAAGCACCACCTGCCCTTTTCACAGCCATTCACGCTCTCGTACGCTCGGGAACGCCAAACGGCTGTTTTTTAGGCTAGTTGGTGAATATCGGACGGAACGGACCGGAACCACCGGTCACGGGCTGTCACGATTCTAAGTATCTGAAATCATTAAATAACCCAACCTTCACACGGTTGAAGTCGTAGGTTCAAGTCCTACTGCGCCCACGAAATAACTCTTTAAGATCGCGAAGTTCCAGGTGGGCCGCGAGACCTAAAAGAGAACCGGAGTCGAGCTGAGTACCGACGAGAGTACCGATTGGTACGTGAGTTTGCCCCATGGCGACGCCCCAA
>WUUC01197467.1_pt1 | contig 44847 bp, 75 predicted proteins | sample 6278441 | NCBI WGS metagenome assembly WUUC01 (sample SAMN13675441, study PRJNA597444) | soil metagenome | isolation source: soil | place: USA: Washington | collected 2017-10
CGTGGTCGCCACCACCGGCATCGGGTTCCGCGGCTGGGTGGAGGCCGCCGAGGGCTGGGGACTCGGCGACCGCCTCCTGACCGCGCTCGGCAAGGCGACCGTGCTGACCCGCGGCCCGAAGGCGAAGGGCGCCGTGCGCGCGGCGGGGCTCGTCGAGACGTGGTCGCCCGCGTCGGAGGGGAGCGCGGAGCTGCTCGAGTACCTGGTCGAGCGGGGGGTGTCGGGCAAGCGCATCGCCGTCCAGCTGCACGGTGAGCCGCTGCCGGACTTCACCGAGACCCTGCGGCACGCCGGTGCCGAGGTCGTCGAGGTGCCGGTGTACCGGTGGACCGGGCCCGCCGACCCGGCGCCGCTGTCCCGCCTGCTCGACGCGCTGGTGGCCGGTCAGCTGGACGCATTGACGTTCACCAGCGCCCCGGCGGCGGCCAGCGTGCTGCGGACCGCGTCGGCGTCCTCGCGGCTGGCGGAGGTGCTCGACGCCCTGCGGTACCGCGTGCTGGTGGTGTGCGTCGGCCCGATCACGGCGAGCCCGCTCGCCCGGCTCGGCGTGCCGATGATCCAGCCCGCGCGGGCCCGGATCGGTGCCCTGGTGCGGGAACTGGCCGTGGCATTGCCCGCCCGGGCGCCACGGGTACGCGTCGGCGGCCGCGTGCTGGAGCTGCGGGGCCAGGCCGTACTGCTCGACGACGAGCTGCGGGCGGTGCCCCCGGCGCCGATGGCGGTGCTGCGGGCCCTGGCCGAGGACCCGGGGCGGGTGCTGTCGCGGCGGGTGCTGGCGGGGGTGCTGCGCAAGCACTCGGGACGGGAGGACACAGTGGACGCACACGCCGTGGAGACGGCGGTGGGACGCCTGCGCGCGGCGCTGGGCACCCCGGCGTTGGTGACGACCGTGGTGAAGCGCGGCTACCGGCTGGCGGTGGACCCCGTGAACCCTGCTGCGGGCTCGGGGCGGCCCCCGGTTTCCAGCGTACGGCAGGGGGGCGACGGTGACAGGTGATCCGGATCTTCACCGGGCGGTGCTGTGGACAACCGCCTCCACTGTGGACGGCTCCCCGGCAGGGCACCCGTGAGTCACCGGCACCGTCGGTCTTCGGCGGTAGGCTGGTTGTCGGGGGGCCGTGGCCCGGCCTGTGTGCTCGTCGCGCACGGCACCCGGGACCCCGCCGGGCTCGAGACCGTGCTCGCGCTGGCCGACCTCGTGCGGCGGCAGCTGCCCGACGTGCGGGTGGCGTTCGCCGATGTCCGGCAGCCCGATGTCACCTCCGTTCTGCGGGAGTGCCCGGGGCCCGCGGTCGTCGTGCCCGCGTTCCTTGCCGCCGGGTACCACGTGCGGGTCGACATCCCCGACCGGGTCGCCGCTGCCGGGGTGCCCGCCGTGGTCACGCCGCACCTCGGGGTCGACCTCGTGCCGGTGGCCCGCCGTCGCCTCGTCCAGGCCGGGTGGGTGCCCGGGCGGCCGCTCGTGCTCGCCGCGGCCGGGTCGTCCGATGCGGACGCCCGGGCGGAGGTCCGTGCCGCCGCCCGTGCGCTCGGCGCCGGCCGGGTCGGCTACGTCGCCACGTCGGCGCCCTCGCTCGCCGACGTGGTCACCCCGGGTGTGGCCGTGGCGAGCTGGTTCCTCGCGCCCGGGCTCTTCCACCGGCGGGCCGCCGCGTGCGGGGCGGATGTGGTCGCCGGGCCGCTGGGGGCGCACCCGGCGGTCGCCGATCTGGTGGTCCGCCGGTACCGGCACGCAACGGTTCGTAAACGATGGGTTTTCTGAGTCAGAAGCGCTGTACGACCGCAGGTCACAGCATGTCAGACTCGAGCGCTGTACGCCACATTTACCGCACACATCACGGAGCCTTACCGATGGCTCGGAGGTGGCGCCCCGCAGGCATCGGGGCCACCGGGTCGCCTTCCCCGCCGGCCGCGAGCGGCGGCGCCTGCTCGACTGGTGGCGCGAGGACGGCGAGGGCTGCGGTGAGGGCGGCGAGTCCGTCGGGCAGGGCCAGGCCCGGTCGGATGTGGATGGTCTTGGTGTAGGTGTCGACGACCCAGAGCATGCCGTCGTCGAGGTCGGTCATGGCGATGCGGAGACCGCCGAGCTGGTTGACAGCTCCGTGGATCCCTGCGAGTAGCCCAAGGAGGTCGGTCATACCCGGCATATACGTACAGCTAGTTGAGTCGTTAACAACTGGGGGATCTACTGGTCGGTAATACGCCAACCAGGCGGTTTCCTAAATTTCTTTGGCTACTCAACGTCACATGGTCCAGGAAGGACGATTAGCCCTGTCCACGGTGGACGGTCCGTGTTGGGCCCGTCGCCGAGGGTGGCTCCTTCTCCGGCTCCGTGCCGACGACGAACTGCCCCGGAGCTGCGTCCGTCTCCTGCCAGGTGAGCGCGCGGCGACCGTCCCGGAGCTGCATGCGGCGGCGCACCTCGTCGAGGAGGTGCTCGTCGGAGATGCCGCTGAGGTCTGGCTCGGGTTCGATGTCGCCGTCGACCGTCGGCAGGCCGGCGAGTTCGAGGGCCTTGGTGACGTCGATGCCGATGATGCGGGCGACTTTGGCGACGGTGTCGGCGCGGGGGCTGACGTCGAAGCGTGTGCCCTTGCGGAGTTCGTAGCCTCGTTCGAGGCTGCGCCAGAGGGTGTCGCTGACACCGGCGCGGCGGGCAGCTTCTCGGGTGGAGAGGCCGCGGTTGGTCCGGGCGGCTTCTATCACGGGTCCCAGTGGCCAGGGGGAGCTGGTCATGGATCCCATCATCTCCGCAAAGCTCCGCAAAGTAAAGCGGGCTAGGTCACTCTGGGCTGGATACAGCCCACTTGGCGTAATTGCACGAATGCAACTTGCCCATTCCTGATCAGGCTTGCGCTTTGCGACGCTTTGCGACACACTTTGCGCATGGCCGACACCCCGACCCCCACGACCTGGCTCAAGCTCCAGGACCTCCGCAAGGAGCACGGTCACACGCTGACCACCCTCGCCCAGGCCGCACGCATCTCGCTGCCCTACCTGTCGCAGCTGGAGTCGGGCCAGCGACGCGACCCCCGCCCCCCGGTCGTCAAGCGGCTCGCCGACGCCCTCGGCGTCACCGTCCGCGACCTCACCGCGGACCACCCCCAGACATAGCGAAACCCCGCCGCGCAGTGGCCAAACCGGGCGGCGGGGCTTCAGAGATGACCACACCCCAAGGAGTGCAGATGACCACATCCTACACACGGCCCGCGCCGGTTCCGTTGCGCGGTGCGCTGCTGGTGCTGATGCTCGACATGTCGTACGAGCGGGGCGTGTCCGCCCGGCTCGCCGACGTCGCCGAGTGCCAGTGCGAGTGGTGCGGCGAGGTCGACGCGGTCACGGTGCTGCGGGTCTACGGCCAGCCGCGCGCCGAGGTGCTGGCGCCGGTCGAGCTGGTCGAGTGCTGCCTGGTGTGCGCGTCGACGGTCGTCGCCCGCGCCCGGTCCGAGGCCCGCGACGACGTCGGCGACATCGTGATCGAGGTCGCCTCATGATCACCGCCGAGATGATCGACGCGGGGGCGCGTGGCCTCGCGGGCCTGCTCGACTACGTCGACGTCGAGTACGACCAGCTGCCGGAGCGGACCAAGTACGGACTCCGCTGCCGGGCTGAGGCAGTCCTCCGCGCCGCCGCCCAGGACCGTGCCGAGCCGTCGGCCGCCCTGTCGACCCCCTACCGGCTGTCGCCCGCCGGAACCCTCGCCGGCCGCGTCACTCCCGGCTGGCGCGTGCTCCGCGCCGGGCCCGGTAGCCGCCACCACTTCGGCCAGGAACTCACCGACCAGCACGTCGCCACCTGGTCCCCGCTCGTCCGAAAAGGAGGCTCTGATGTGGGCTGACGGCAACCTGGTCGCGTTCGACCTGGAGACCACCGGCGCCGCGGTGCACGGCGTCACGACCGAGCACGCCCGCGCACACGGCCGCCCCGTCGACGAGGTCGTGGGCGAGCTGGCCGAGCGCCTGTACTGGACCCGCCGCCACGAGCTGCCGCTCGTCATCTACAACGCCTGCTACGACCTGACCCTGCTGGACCGCGAACTGCGGCGCCACGACTTCGCCGGACTGAACACGGTCGGGCTCGCAGTGGTCGACCCGCTGGTGATCGACCGCGGCGTCGACCGGTACCGGCGCGGGTCCCGGAAGCTCGCCGACACCTGCCGGCACTACGGCGTGCAGCTGTCCGGTGAGGACGCCCACACCGCGGAGGGTGACGCGGTCGCGGCGGCACGGCTCGCGTGGTCGATCGCGCACCGCTACCCGGACGCGTGCAGCGACCTCGGCACACTGCAGGTCGCACAAGCCTCGTGGCACCGCACGTGGGCCGCGCACTTCGAGGACTACCTGCGCCGCCAGGGCAAGCCCGAGACCGTGTCCGGCACGTGGCCGATCCGCCCGTACGTCGAGCAGACGGGAGCGGTCGCGTGACCCTCCGCACGTACCCCGACGTCGTGCAGGGCACCGACGAGTGGCACGACCAGCGACGCGGCATGGTCACCGCATCCGTGGTCGGACAATTGATCACGCCATCCACCCTGCGGACCGCAGCCAACCCCGCATCACGGTCCCTCACCAAACTCCTCGTCGCGGAACGCGTCACCGGGTTCGTCGACCCGACGTACGTCGGCGACGACATGATCCGTGGCTGGGACGACGAACCCGCCGCCCGCGCCTGGTACAGCGCCGACCGTGCCCCCGTCACCGAGATCGGGTTCATGGTCCGCGACGACTGGGGCTGGCCGCTCGGCTGCTCCCCGGACGGTCTCGTCGGCGACGACGGGCTGATCGAGATCAAATCCCGCCGCCCCAAGATCCACCTGGCGACCATCCTCGCCGACCAGGTGCCGGCCGAGAACGTCGCCCAAGTCCAGTGCGCGCTGCTCGTGTCTGGGCGCGCCTGGTGCGACTACCTGTCCTGGTGCGGCGGGATGCCGCCGTGGGTCGTCCGCGTTCACCCCGACCCTGCCTGGCACGACGCCATCGTGCGCGCTGTCGCCGAGTTCGAGCAGGCCGCCACCGAAATGGCCGCTGCCTACCACCAGGCCGTCAAGGGCCTGCCCGTGGCGGAACGCGCAACCGAACTGGAGATGATCCTGTGAACCTGTCCGAATCCATCGTCCCGAAGTCCGATCAGCTCAACGCGGAAGACCTCCTCGCCGGGCCGCGAACCGTGACCATCGAGAAGGTCACCGCCGGGACCAGCGAGCAGCCCGTGAACGTGCACCTGGTGGAGACGCCGGGCAGGCCCTACCGCCCGTCGAAGACCATGCGCCGCGTGATGGTGGCCTGCTGGGGCCCCGACGCCGAGCTCTACGTCGGCCGCCGGATGACGCTCTACCGCGACCCCGCCGTCAAGTTCGGTGGCATGGCGGTGGGCGGCATCAAGATCAGCCACCTGTCGAACATCGACAAGCGCACGACGCTCGCGCTGACCGAGACGCGCGGCAAGCGCGCACCGCACGTGGTCGAGCCGCTGCCCGACGCCCCCGCCCCGACGTCCGCCGTGGACTGGCGGGCAGAGATCGAGGCGTGCGCGGGTGACCGGGACGCGCTGCGGGCGCTGTGGAAGCGCGCGGGGGACGCGCAGGCCGGTCCGGTCGTCGCCGACGCCATCCGGGCAGCCAGCAACGCGGCGCAGGCCGTGTCCGAAACCGAGCTCGTCGACGACCCGCCGCCCGCGGGGTGACCGGGTGTCCAAGCCGCGGCGGGGCCGGTGCAAGCGCACCGGCAAGTTGATCTTCCGGTCCGAAGAGGACGCCGACGCCTTCCTCGGCTGGCTGTGGAACCAGCCGAACCCCGGCGAACGCATCGCCTGCCGCCACTACCTCGACCCACTGTGCGGCCACATCCACATCACCAGCAAACCCCCGAGAGAAACAGGACTCGCCTCATGACCGACACCATCGCCACCCCGGCCGAGGTCGAGGCACTGCCGCCCGGCCAGTGGGTGTGGGACGCGAACGGCACGCCGCTGTGCCTCGTCGACACGTACGTCGGGTGGCCGCAGCGCATGTGGATGGACCGCCGCGGCGGCCACTTCGTGATCGCCATCGACGCAACGGACCTCGTCGCCTACCCGCTGACCCTCGCCGAGCCGGACGAGCCCGCCGACGCCTGCCAGCACGCGCGGACACAGGAGATGGGGCACTGCCTCCGCTGCGGCCGCGTCGTCGCCGACCCCCGAACGCAGCACTTCGCCGCGCGCGACCTGACGAACCTCCGCGCCGTGCTCGCCGCCACAACCCGAAAGGACCCCGCCTGATGTCCACAGCGCACGACCACTACCGCGAAGCCGAACGGCTGATCAAGCTCGGTGGCGACGTGTACGCCGACCCGGACAACGTCGATGACCCGGACGCCCGGGCAGAAGCGATGCGAGACGCCACCTACTTCGTGGCCGAGGCGCAGGTGCACGCCACCCTCGCGCTGGCCGCCGCGTCCGGCGCCAACCGGCCGGCCGTCGAGAAGCCCGACGTCCGCACCATCGCCGACCCGCCCGCACACGGCGACCTCATCATCGACCAGATGGGCGACACCCCCGCCGAGGGCTACTGCGGCGTCCAGCTCAGCAAGTTCGAGGGCGACGACTGCGTCGAGCGCAACGGTCACGACGGCCCGCACATCGACCCGGAGGGGAGAAAGCACCCGTGACCGACACGACGACCCGGCCCGCGCCGCCCCCGCTGGAGTACCGCTGCCCCGACTGCTCGCTATGCAGCCACGAGACCTACCACGACGGCGATGGCTTCCGCTGCGACGCCTGCGAGGCGTGGTGGGAGCCCAGCAGCGGCGACAACGGCGAGTGGGACAACCCGGACGCCGAGCAGTGCGACGCCACCTGCCAGCCCCTCGCCGACAACACGTTCGCCACCGACGAGCAGCGCGCCAAGACCTACCGGTGCGCGCTCACCGTCAACCACCCCGGCGACCACGCCAGCATCAACTACACGTTCTGCGTCAAGGGGTGGGCGTGATGACCCGCTCCAAGTACGCCGTGCACTTCTTCAACGGCGGCGAAGGGTTCGTCGTCCGCGGCACCCTCGACCCCGGCCAGGCGTTCGCGCTCGCCGTCGCCGACGAGATGTTCGTTGAACGGTACGGCGCAGCCCTCTGCGGAGTCGCCCCTCACTGCGAGTGCGGCACCCCGGGATGCGAGACCGACCCGGACGCTGTGGCGGACATGGCCGACCGCTGCACCCGCCTGATCCGCACCGCCAAGACCGGCCTCTACCGCACCATCCCCGCCAGCGAGGCCGACCGCGAAGACGAAGGCATCACCTGGTGGTTACGGCAGGTCACCCAGCCGGGCCGTGGCGTGTGGCAGGGGGTCGAGTTCTATGAGTGACCAGCTCGCCCTGGCCTACGAGGACCGGCACACCGGCCAGGCCGCCAACCTCGCCGCCGCAACCACCGTCCACCGCGACGACCGCGCCCGCGTCGAGCACGCCGTCGCCGAACTCGCCCGCGCCGGCCAGCCGTTCACCGCCGACACCGTCCACGCGCGACTCGGCACCGCCGAGCCCTACGACCGCAACCTCGTGAGCTCCGTGCTCGGCGTGTGGGCCCAGCAGGGCCGGATCGTCGAAGACCGCGACCAGCGGCCCACCGCCTCGAAAGCACGCACCCGCCACGCCAGCCGCAACCGCTGGTGGACCGGCGGCGCGAACGTCCCGGAGGCCCGCCATGTGCGATAGCTGCCACCGCACGACCGTGGACTGCCACTCCGGAACCGTCGAGATCGAGGTATCGGGCTGGGGCACCTGGAACATCTGGCTCGACACCGAACCCGAGGGCGCCGCACTGCCCTCGGTCCTGATGCAGCCGCGCGACGCGCTGACCGTGGCCCGGCGCCTCATCTTCGCCGCCGTCCGCCTGTGGTGGCTGCAACGCCGCGCCCGCCGCGCCGGGCACCTGGTTCGCCGAGCACGGACCGGCTGACACCGCCGACCGATCATCACCCCGCCAGCACGGGCCGGGCCGCACCCACCACGGAGCGGCCCGGCCCGAACCACAGGAGCACACCGTGACCCCCGAGCAGTACACCGAAACCCTCGCCCTCATCGCCATGCGCCTCACCGCCGCCGTCCGCGACGAGGGCCCACAGGAGGTCGCCGAAGCCATCGCCGCCGCCCACGCCCTCCCCCCGCCACCCGGCATCGACCCCACCGTCGCGTTCGCCGTCACCCTCGCCGCCGCCATCCCCACCGACCGCACCCGCACCCAGCTGTGGGGCTGGACCCTCGGCATCCCCAACGGCACCTACACCACCATCCCCACCGGCGCCGCCGCCAACAGGTTCGCCACCGAAATGGCCCTCGCCGGCCACCTCACCCTCGACGCCCTCACCGACGACGAAGCCACCACCGTCATCACCATCCTCACCGAACGCGACTGGCCCCTCAACGCCATCGCCGCCCACCTCGACACCGAACCCGCCACCATCCACCGCATCCGCAAGGCCAGCACCCGCCGCCACAACCCGGCCCGACGGGAGGACGCCGCGTGAACCAGCTCGCCGGTCTCCTCGGGCTCTACGACCGTCCTTGGCAGGCCTACGCCCTCTGCGCCCAAGTCGGGCCCGGACCCTTCTACCCAGAGAAGGGCGAGAACGCCACCGACGCCAAACGCATCTGCGCGGCCTGTCCCGTACAACCCGACTGCCTCGACTGGGCCCTCGCCACCCGCGAGCCACACGGCATCTGGGGCGGAACGTCCGAACGCGAACGCCGCAAGCTTACGACCCACCACGACACCGCGAAGGACTCCGCGTGACGACCCGCTCCAACCGCACCGACGGACGCGAGTTCGTGTTCCTGTCCGTCGACATCGCGTCCCACCCGAAGGTCCTCGGCATGGCCGACCCGGCCGCCGCGTGGGGCTACGCCGCCGCAGTCGCCTACTGCGGCAAGTACCTCACCGACGGCTGGATCACCATCCAGACCATCGCCCGCGAAGGCGGAATCTCCACACAAAAAGCCCGGAAGCTGGTCGCCGCCGACCTCGTCCACGAGCACGGCCACACGTGCAAAAAGTGCCCCGAAATTCCCAAGGGCAAGGCCTACCTGCACGACTACCTCGAACACAACCGCTCCAAGACCGAAGCCGACGAACAGCGCAGGTCAAAGGCCGAAGCAGGCCGCAAAGGAGCCGAGAAGCGGTGGGCCACCCCGACCGTAGACACCGCCCACAACGGACAGAACGGGCATGGCACCTGCCATAGCACCAGCCAAGGCAACCGCCATCACACCAGCCATGGCACCTGCATGGCAGAGGAAGAGAAAGAGATAACTACTCACCCTGGCAAGGCAGCTACAGACTCGAACGCGCACGTTCGCGCGAGCAAACCGGACAGCGAGCAGCCCCCCACCGGCCCCGCCATCACCGGCCGCAGCGCCGTCAGCGCCAAGCACCTCGTCCAGCGCGTCATCGGCCCCGAGTTCCCCGCCACCGTCCGCACCGCCCTCGCCATCGAAGTCGCCCAGCTCATCGCCCACTACCCCGAGCCGGTGCTCGTCCAGGCCCTCGAAACCTGGAAGGGCAGAACCGGGATCGGACCCCGCATCCTCCCCACCCTCGTAGCCGACATCGTGAAAGGCCAGGTCAACGGCATGCCGAACACTCCGTACGGCGTACGTTCGTCCGGTTCGGGCGCACGTTCCGCGAAGATCCAGGCGACGATTGCCGCTGGTGAGGCCCTGCAGGCGAGGCTCGACGCGGCCGGTTCGGGGCACCTCGTCGAGGGCGCGTCGTTGCGGCTGCTGGACGGGGGGCGGTCGGCGTGAACGCGCAGGAGCTCGCGCGGCTGCTCGGCATGGCCCAGTCGGTGGACCCGAGGTTCCCGGCGCTCGACGAGGACATCCTGACGGTGTGGTTTGCGCTGGTCCGGGATGTGCCGTTCGAGGTGGCGGCGACCGTGCTGGGGGACCACTACCGGGCGAGTCAGGACACGATCGCGCCGGCGGTGCTGGTGGCGGGTTGGAAGCGGTGGCGGGCGGAGGCGCAGGACCGGGTGGCGTTGGAGCGGCCGCGGCCCGTGTTCGACCCGGAGTTGATCCACCGCGGCGTGGACCGGGTGGTGGCGGCTCTGGCGGCGGCGAAGGGGCTGGACGTGGATGCGGCGGACGGGGAGGCGTCGTGGCGGCGTCTGGTGCTGGCCGAGGCGTGCACGTGGGAGCCGTGTCGGGCTGCGGTGGGTGCGCCGTGCACTGGTTCGGGTGGGAAGCCGCTCGTGAAGCGGTTGGCGCATGACAGCCGGGAGGTTGCGGCGCGTGCTCGGGCTGCTTCTGCCTGACCCCGCTTGACGCTTTGCGTAGCTTTGCGCTACGCTTTGCGTGTCACCAACCCCAGGGAGACCCGAGATGACCACCAACAACACCAGCCGCCCGGCCAGCGGCACGAGCCTGGAGACGCGGGTCTGCGTGACCTGCGACCAGCCGATCGTCCGGACCATGCCGGGCAACCAGACCCGCTACATCCACGCCGTCACCAGCTTCGCGACGGACCACCCGGCGGAGCCGAAGCTGGCGCACCCGATGGACGTCGACCCGTTCGCGCTCACCGGCGCCGACGACTGCGACGGCTCCCCGACCTGCCCCGCCGACACCCACGTCGACGGCTGCTTCAGCCAGCCCGCCGAGCCGGTGTTCCGGTCCGAGCACGAGGCGGACGCCGTGATCGGCATCCTCACCGGCCTGGCCGACATCGAGCAGCCCGAGCCGGTGTTCCCGCCCGCCGAGCCCGAGCCGTCCATCAGCCTCGCCCAGTTCCAGCAGCGCGTCGCCGCCGGCGAGTGGGGAGCGGCCGAGCAGTCCGACGACTTCCACGTCGGCGACGTCGTCCGCAGCCGACACACCCTCGCGACGATGACCGTCCGCGCCGAGGGCACCTGGCTGACCCGCTTCTACGAGCTGGTGCACTGCCCGCACGAGAAGCCCGCCGACCCGATCGACCAGCTCGCCGACGCCACCGACAGCAGCCCCGAGCAGGTCCGCGCCGCACTCGACGAGGTCATCGGCGCCGACCCGCTCGCCGCCCTGCACCTCCACGGCCGCCGCGTCCACCAGGGCCAGGTCAGCTACCGCACCCGGCAGGACCGGCGCGCCCGCAACCGCCGCTCCCGCGCCGCCCGCCGCGCGAACCGGAACCGGTGACCGGCATGAACGACATCCGGCCCGCGCTCGCCGCACTCCTCGGGCACCTCAACCAGCACCCCGAGCTGGCCGCGACCATCATGCGCGCCAGCGTCAACAACGACGTCCTCGACATCCACGCCAGCGCCGCCCACCACGAACAGCCCCACCTGCCGATCCTCGCCACCTGGCTGGACACGATCGACAACGTCACCCACGTCCAGGTCTGCGCCCTGACCGAGTACACGCACCTCGCCGCCTCCGGGACGCTCGCCAACACCGACGTCCCCGTGAAGGTCAAGGTGCTGCTCGACGACACCGAGGCCGACCTCCTCGCCGCGCACACCCCCGTCGAGGTCGACGCCACGTTCCCCGTCGAGCTGCTGCGCACGCTCGCCGCCGCCGAGCAGGTGGCCCGGTGACCGACGTCCAGTTCGCCGGCCTCGTGGTCCTGATCTGCTCCGCCCTGTACCTCGCCATCGACCTCTACCGCCACTGCCGGCGCGGCCCGCGGTGACCGACGGCGGCCGCATGGGCGGCGACCTCGACGACGACAACCTCGGCAAGGCCGCCGCCGTCCTCTCCAACCCCGCGAACTGGCGCGGCCTCGACGACGCCGCCAAGCGGCGGTTCCAGGCCGAGATCGACCGCAACCTCACCCCCGAGCAGCAGCGGGCCATCCGCGCCCACCGCCGCTGATGTCGACTCCCGCACGACGGCGCCGCTACCGCGAACTCGTCCGCAACCAGCGCGCCGCCGTGCGGGACACCACCCCGGCCACCACCACCGAGGAGACCACCATGAGCCTCACCGACACGCTCCGCACACTCGAAGCCGATTGCCGCGCCGTCGGGCAGGACCAGGAGGCCGACGCGCTCGCCGAGGCGGTCGCGCAGCTGGAGCGCCAGGAGTTGGCCGACAACCTCGCCGACCTCAACGACCGGAAGTCCGACAACGGCGTCGAGTGGGGCGAGTACTGCGAGCGCCAGGACGGCGACCACTGGATCTCGCTGGTCTACTCGGCCGACGACGACCGCGAGCTGGCGGAGAGCTGGGTGGAGCCGTCCGGGGCTGGCTTCCGGTACCAGCGCCTCGTCTGCCGCGAGGTCGGCCCCTGGAAGATCGTCGAGGCCACCCGATGAGCACGTGGCAGGTGGACCGCACATCCGTCCACGTGCGCTTCGACACCGACGGGCCAGTGGTCGAGTTCCCGGGGTGCGCCCGGCCGATGCGGCTGCGGACCCTCGAACTGTCCGAGTACCCGGACGGCGCGTTCGGTGTGTGGGCCCACGCCATCCCGCTCGACCAGGACGGCGCGGAACAGTTCAGCACGTCCACAAGGGGCTGGCGGACCACGGCCGTCGGCGCGCCGCTCGGTACCGACGGGCACCTGTCGCCGAGCCTGCTCGCGGTCGTCGACGAGATCCACCCGGGCTGGTGGCCCACACGTGCCACCGTTCGCACGGGCGGTGCCCGGTGGTGAGCGCGATCGTCCGCGCGTGGACGGCATGGTTGCGGTGGCGCGAAGCCTGCCGCACCCCCCGCCCCGACGCAGTCCAGCAGGCCGAGGTCGACCGCCTGACCCGCGAGATCGACCGACTCCGCACCGGCTGGCGCGAGGCCGACCAGTACCACCAGCGGGAGATCGCGAAGCTGCGGGCCAGCAACCGCGAGATGGCCCAGACGCTCGCCGCGCGTTCCGCCTGCTCGTGCTCCGGGACCTGCGTGGTGGTGATCCACGACACCGGCACCTACTGCGGCGACGACCAGTCCGTCCGGCTCGCCGAGGTGCTCGCGAAGTCGGCAGCCACGTTGCGGTTCGACGCGGACACCGTGGAAGCCGACTACGAGCAGATGGCCGCGACCGTGCTCGACACCCTGCGAGGAGGTCACGGTGCCTGACACCCGCAAGGACTACGGGCCGACCGGCTGTGTCAGCTGCGGTCCCCGCGCTGGCCTGTTCGCGGTCGCGGTGTGGGCGTTGTTCGCCCTGTGCAAGCCCAGGAAGCGAGGACGACGTGCCTGACTTCATCTGGCCGGACAACCTCGCCGTGCCGAACGGTTGCCGCTGGTGCGGCCACGACCGCCACGGCCACTTCAGCGGCTGGCACCGGGGCGGCGAGTGGCACACCTGGGCCGAGCCCACCGACGAGCAGCGGCTCACCCGCATGCGAGCCCGAAGGGAGGCCCGACGTGCCTGACCTGTCTCCTGTCTTGAAATCAGGTGAACCCGCCGCGCCGCTGGTGTTCGAGGTCGAGGTGCCGATGGTCGTCGCCCTGAAGCGCACCGTCCGGCCGCTCACCCACAACGACCGCCACCACCGCCGCGTCGAAGCCCGCCTGATCAAGACGATCCGGGAGGGCACGCACTGGGCAGCGAAGGCCGCGCACCTCCCGACCGGCGTCGAGCACGCCACGATCCAGTTGCACTACCGGCCCGGTAGCCGCTCGGTCACGGACGCCCCGAACCTCACCGCCACGTCCAAGCCCGCCATCGACGGGCTGCGCGACGCCGGGCTCGTGCCGGACGACACCGACCGGCACGTCACCGAGCAGATGCCCGTCATCCACCCCGGCACCGGTACACGCCGCTGCTGGCTCACCGTGGAGGTCCAGCGATGACCCTGACCACCGACGACTGGCGCGACATCTGGTCCGAGTACCGGCCGATGGTGTTCGACCGGCTCGGCATGGACCACGACCGCGCCCACACGTTCGTCTCCGACGCCCTCGAACTCGCCGACCGACTCGGGGTGGACACCGACGGCGACGCCATCGTGGACGCGCTCAAGGAGTTCGCCGTCCGCCTCGACGACCGTGGTGGCGGCAACCTGCGCACCGAACTGGCCATCGCGCACGATTTGCAGCTCTTCGGATGCCGCGCCAGGACCATCGGGCCCGTGCTCGCCCGCCTCGGCGAGTTGCTGCGGTGAAGGTCATCGGAGACAAGACCACCGACCGCGAGGCGTACATCCCCGGCCCCATCCGGCCGGAGATCCTCGACGTGCTGACAGGGCGCCGACCGTACCCGCGGTCGGAGCAGGTCGCAGCCGAGGTCGCGGCCCGCCGTGCCGCAGCCAAGGAGAAACTCGACCGGGAGCGTGCCCGTCACGCCGAGTTGCTGCACTCCGACGACCGCCTCGTCGTCCACCTCGTCGAGCTGCACGCACCCGACAACACGCACTCGTGGCCGGTGTGCCAGGGCTGCGACCACGAAGGCTACGAGAGCGAACCGCCGAGCTGGCCGTGCCGCACCTGGTCCCTGCTCGCCGAGGAGGTCCAGCGGTGAGGGGCCCGGAGCGCGGGTCACTCATGCACGACGACATCACCCCCACCTGGCTTGACCGCATCGCCGTCGCCCGCTGCCTCACAGGACACCCCGTCGGCCGGCCACTGCACCACGCCGAACGCCTCGCCGTCACCCGCGAACTCCTCGACCGCGGCGAACGCACCGGCGTGGTGGCCCGGCACCTCGCCTGCAACGCCGACACCGCCCGCCGCATCATCCGAGAGGCCACCACGTGACCATCTACCTGTCCGGTCCGATGGCGGGCCACGACCACCTCAACGAACCCGCCTTCCGGGCCGCCGCCAAGACGCTCGTCGAGCAGGGCCACCCCACCGTCGTGCCCCACGACATCCAGCCCGCCGACCACCCGGGCGACTGCCCCCGCTCCTACGCGGCGAACGCGGGCGGGCACAGCGCAGCCTGCCACCTCCGCGGCGATCTGCTGATCATGCTGGTGTGCGACGAGGTCGCGATGCTGCCCGGCTGGGAAGCCAGCGTCGGCGCGCGGCTCGAGCTCAACGTCGCCGCCGCGGTTGGCCTGCCGGTCCGCTTCATCGAGGAAGCACCGTGACCGCCCTCTGCCAGCGGCCCGACTGCGGCGGCACAGTGGTCGGCTGGCTCGACCGCGAGTACTGCTCGAAGGCGTGCCGGTTCGCGCACCTCCACCCCGACCTCGGCCGCGACGACGTCGAGAGCCGAGAGGCCGGGATCCTGTGGGTCGGGGCGCAGGCGCTCAAGTGCAACCAGCCCGCGTCGTCGCGCACCGGCTGCGGATGCGGTGACCCGGCGTGACCCGCCCGTACTACCAGGACGACCTGGTCACCCTTTACCACGGCGACTGCCGCGAAATCACCGAGTGGCTCGCCGCCGACGTGCTCGTCACCGACCCGCCCTATGGCATCGCCTACAACAGCGGCAGCCGCCGGGAGGTGCTCGCGGCATCGATCGAGGGCGACGCGGACACCACCACCCGGGACACCGCGCTCGCTGCGTGGGGCACCCGGCCTGCGCTGGTGTTCGGCACATGGCGCATCGCCCGCCCCGCCGAGACGCGGGCTCGACTCGTGTGGGACACGAAGGGCGCACTCGGCATGGGCGACCTGTCCATCCCCTGGAAGCCCTCAGACCAGGAGATCTACGTCCTCGGGTCGGGGTTCAGCGGACGCCGCGACTCGAACGTGATCACGTGTCCGCCGGTGCAGTCGATGTCCCGCAACGGTCGTGAGCACCCGCACCAGAAGCCGGTTCCGCTGCTCGCTGCGCTGCTGACCAAATGCCCGCCCGGTGTTGTCGCGGATCCGTTCGCGGGGTCCGGCTCACTCGGCGTGGCCGCGAAGATGCTTGGCCGGTCGGCGGTGCTCGTTGAGGTCGACGAGAGGTACTGCGAGATCGCCGTGCGGCGCCTCGCTCAGGACTCGTTGCCGTTCGGTGGTGCCGCGTGACCGCCGTCCTGGTCGACGTGCCGCGCGTGCCCCGCGAGGTCCCCGACTGGCACGAGAAGGGCGCCTGCCAGCTGTTTCCCGAGTTGAGCTGGCTGCATCCGGGCGCGACGGACTCGTTCGACCGCCCGGACCCGGAAGCGCGGCAGGCGGCCGAGCTGGCGTGCAAGGTGGTGTGCGCGGTGTGCCCGGTCCGCCTCGCCTGCGCCGTGGGTGCGCTCGAGCGGCGGGAGCGGTGGGGGATCTGGGGTGGCCTCGACTACGAAGACCGCAAACGCGCCGCCGCGAAGTTCGGGTACCTGCCGCCCGGTGACCCGCCCGCGCACGGCACCCCGTCCCGCCGCAAGAAGTGGGGCTGCACCTGCCCCGACTGCAAAGCCGCGCACGCCCTCTACGAAGCCCAACGGCGGGAGCGGATCCGGTACGCGCTGGACCTGTGGCGGCACCCGCTCATCCTCGCCGCACCGTCCGGCCGAGGCCGCCGGCGCGCGCTGCCCGGCCAACTGCTGCTACCGCTGCCCGTCACCGCGCCGGTCGTGCTGACCGTCGCAGCCTGATTGGACGCGCCAACTCGGTGACACACGTCGAATGGACTACCGCCATGACAACCGGACAAGACGACACCCCCACTATCAACGACGAACTCCGCGATGCGGACCCAACGATCTCACTCGACCTTGCTAACAAGGCGTTCGGGATTGGACGGTCCACCGGCTACACGTTGGCCAAGCAGGGCGAGTACCCCTGCAAGGTGCTCAAGCTCGGCACGAAGTACCGCGCCGTCACCGCCGATGTCCGCCGTGTCCTTGGGCTGGCGAGCCGATGAGCAACGAGTTGACCCGAGGCGGCAGCCCGTTCGACACGATCCGCCGGGTCGACGAGCACGGCGAGTACTGGTCCGCACGGGACCTTCAGGACACGATGGGTTACCCGACGTGGCAGCACTTTCGCGCAGTGGCCGACCGGGCGATAGTCGCCGCCGAGAACACCGGCGTCGCCGTCAGCGCCAACTTCACGGTCATCCGTGAAGTTTCCGGTGCCCGGGGTCCGGCCCGCGAGGACGTCCGTCTCAGCCGGTACGGCGCGTACCTGGTCGCGATGAACGGCGACCCGCGCAAGGACGAGGTCGCCAAGGCGCAGACCTATTTCGCGGTGAAGACGCGTGAGGCCGAGGTGGCAGCGTCCGCGTTGCCGGAGGACTACGAGACTGCGCTCGTGCATCTGCTCGCCAAGGTCCGCGAGAACAAGCAACTGGAGACTCGCGTCGCCGAGCTCGCTCCGGCCGCCGAGGCGTGGGGTCAGCTCGCGTCGGCCAGCGGCGACTACTCGGTGCGCGAGGCCGCGCAACTGCTCTGCCGGGCGGGCATCGCGACGGGACAGAACCGGCTGTTCACCACCCTGCACCAGCTGAGGTGGATCGACCCCGACGGCGAGCCCTACCAGGCTCAGGTGGACAGAGGCCGACTCGCCCGCCGGACCAGCAGCTACAGCCACCCGCACCACGGCGAACCGCGCCTATCCGTGCAGGTCCGCATCACCGTGAAGGGTCTGGAGTGGCTGCGCGACCACCTCGACGGTCCGGGCGACGGGATGCTGGCGCTCGAAGCGGCCTCGTGACACCCCGGCCTGATCATCCGGCGCATGACCACCACCGTGCGCCGCGTCCACACCGAGCAGGGCAGCCACATCGAGCCCCCGCTCGACAACGTGTGGTCGCCCCTCGAAAAGCTCCACTGGGTGGCAGCCGTGGTCAACCACGACCACGGCTTCGCCCTGTCCGTGAGCCTCCAGGGCGACAGTGACCACGACGTCTACCAGATCACCGGCCCCCGTGCCGCGTACGGCGGCGGGGACTTCGACTGGGCATGGGACACGCTGAGCGGCATCTCGATCGGTGTCCGGCTCGCCGAGCAGCGCGGGGCGTGATGCGGTGGCGAACCACACGAAGAAGTTCGACGACGCCTGGCGCGCCCGCATCATCCAGGACATCCGCGACACCGGCGGCACCCCCGACGGCACCTACCGCAAACTCGGCGCCCGCCACGGCTGCGCCATCTCCACCGTCCAGAAGATCGCCAAGGAGAACAACCTCCTGCACCTCTGGGCCGAAGGACAAGCCGCGACCGCCGCCGCCACAGCCGCCAAGGTCACGAACGCCGCCGAACGCCGCGCCGCGCTGCAACTCGACCTCCTCGACGACGCCCAGAAGCTCCGCTCCAAGCTGTTCGGCGACGTCGTGCACCTCAACGTGGTCAAGCGCGACGGACCCATGGCAGGCGAGCAGGTCGAGGAGACCGTGCTCCCCGCGGGCCCGCGGGACTGGCGCGACACCATGTCCGCCATCGGCATCGCCTCCTCCAAGTCCGTCGAGCTCTCCCGGCTCGAAGCCGAGCAGGCCGGAACCGGTGCCACCGGCGCGCTGCTCGACCAGTTCCTCGGCGCACTCGTCCGCGACCGCGAGGAACGCACCGACCCGCCGCCGAGCGAGGCGGAGTGACCGCGCCCGCTGTGGCGCGGCTGTCCACCAAGCAGAAGGACTCGATCCTCGACGCCGCATGCCGCCTCAACATCTGGGAAGGCAGCATCCGGTCCGGGAAGACCATCGCGTCGATCCTCGCCTGGCTGATCTACGTCCGCACCGCCCCACCCGGCCCGCTCGCCGTCATCGGCAAGACCCGCGACACCATCGCCCGCAACGTCCTCGACGTCATCGCCGAGATCGCCCCCGGCGCCATCTCCTACACCCGCGGCGCACCCACCTGCCGGATCTTCGGCCGCCTGGTCCACGTCATCGGCGCGAACGACGCGAAGGCCGAGAGGATCCTCCGCGGGCTCACGCTCGCCGGGGCGTACGTCGACGAGATCACCGTGATCCCCGAGGGCTTCTTCGTGCAGCTCCTCGGCCGCCTCTCCGTCGACGGGGCGAAGCTGTTCGGCACCACCAACCCGGACTCGCCGAGCCACTGGTTCCGCAAGAAGTACCTGCTGCGCGCCGGCGAGCTGGACATCGTGGTGTTCCACTTCGTGCTCGCCGACAACCCGTCACTGTCGGACGCCTACAAGGCCGCGCTCGGCGCCGAGTTCACGGGCCTGTGGCACAAGCGCTTCATCCTCGGCCTGTGGGTGTCGGCTGAGGGTGCGATCTACGACATGCTCGACGAGACCGCCCACTGCGCCGCTGCGCCACCCAAGAGCGAGTGGCAGGCCGCGTGGGTCGGCATCGACTACGGCACCAGCAACCCGACACACGCCGTGCTGACGGTGCTCGCGGGGGACCGGATGTGGTGCGTCGCCGAGTGGCGGCACGACGGCCGCGCCAAGGGCCAACTCACCGACGCCCAGATCAGCGGCCGGCTCGCCACCTGGCTGGCCACCGCGATGGCCGACGCGCCGCTGGTGCCCATCGTCGTCCTCGACCCCTCCGCCGCGTCGCTGCGGACGCAGATGCGGCACGACGGGTGGTCCGGGCTCCGGTCCGCAGACAACCGCGTCGACGTCGGCATCCGCACCACCTCATCCCTGATCGCGGGCGGCAAGCTGGTCGTCGACAAGGACAGCTGCCCCGACCTGTGGGACGAGCTCTGCGGCTACGTCTGGGACGACACCGCCCTCGAGAAAGGCGAGGAGAAGCCCGTCAAGACCGACGACCACGGCCCCGACGCGCTCCGCTACCAGGTGATGTCCGCGCGCCCGGTGTGGCGTCACTGGCTCCCGAACCTGGCCGCCGAAGACCAGGCCGCCTAGAACACCAGGTCGCCGCACCCGCCCTGCTCGGCGCCCACCCGGATCAGCTGCTCCCGCGTCGACACCGAGTAGCTGTCCGGCCACGCCCGCCACGCGTCGCCCGCAACCAGCTCCGCGCTGGTCGCTCCGCCGCGGATCAGCGTGCACAACCGCTCCTCCGACGTCGGCTCCGGCTCGCCACCGACCCCCTTGACCATCATGACCACCGCGGCAACCGCGACCAGCAGAAGCAGCACCACCCCCGGCCCGAGGGCAAGACGCCGGCTCGGTTTGGCGGCGGGCTGGTCGGTGTCGCTCATCGCGGGTCCCTTCGTGGTGGTCTGCATGAGTGTCGAGACGCGCCACCGGGCCGTTACGTTGCGGCTGTCCACGATCTGTCCACAACCGCGCGTGACACGCGCACGCCATGGTGCGCACGTGCTGATCCAGCCTGGTACCCAGTGGCCGCCGCCCGGACATTGGGGCATGCGCGCCCGCTGGCAGTCGTGGGCGGCCTGGTGGTCCGGCGACCTCGACCGGCTCAAGCAGGACACCCCGGCCACCGCGCCCGGCGGCTACTGGGCCCGCCGCAACAAGGCCGGCGCCACCCAGATCCACCTGCCGCTCGCCGCGGACCTCGCCCGCACCACCGCCGAGATGGTGTACGGCGACACCCCCGTGCTCGAGTTCGAGGGCGACAAGGCGACACAGGCCGCGTGGGATGACCTCGCCCAGACGATCGGGTGGTCCAACACCCTCCTCGAGTCCGGCGAGGTCGGGGCCGCGTTGGGTGGCTCCTACCTGCGGCCCGGCTGGGACAAGGACACTGCGGAACACCCGCTGCCGATGGTGGTCCGCGCCGACATGGCGTTGCCCGAGTTCCGGTTCAACCAGCTGCACGCGGTGTGCTTCGTGACCGAACTCCCGCCGCCCGCCGACTGGACCGCCCGCAACCGTGGCGAGGTGTGGCGGTGGCTCGAGCACCACGAACCGCGCCAGATCCGACAGGAACTGTGGCTCGGGTCCGCAGGCAACATCGGGCACCCGATGCCGCTCGCCGAGCACCCGCACGTCGCGCACCTCGAAGCGGTCTTCGACACCACGCCGATCCGCGCCAAGGGCATCCTCGTCGAGTACATCCCCAACGACCTGCCGCAGCCCCTCGACGTGCTACCGCTCGGCCGGTCGGTGCTGCAGGGCGTGGAGACACTGCTCGACCAGCTCGACGAGGTCATGGACTCGTGGATGCGGGACATCCGGCTCGGCAAGGGCCGCATCCTGCTCGCGCGGGAGATGCTCGACCCGATCGGCCCGCAGAAGCGCGGCGGCATCGGCGGCATGTTCGCCCGCCGCAACACCAGCCCCGCCGGCGGATTCGACGTCGACGCCGAAGCGTTCGTCGGGTTGGAGATGTCGCCCGACGGCAAGGACGGTGCACCCGCCCCGATCACCCACGTGCAGTTCGAGATCCGTGTTGAGGAGCACCTGGCGTCGGCGATGGCGTTGATCGAGCAGATCGTCGCCCGCGGCGGCTTCGCCCCGCAGACCATGGGCATCCACGTCGAAGGCCAGATTTCGGGGACCGCGATGCGGCGCCGGGACATGCGGTCGCACCGAACGAAGGACCGGATCCGCCGGTACGCGCGGTCGCCGTTGGAGCGGTTCGCCGAGACGATGATGCTGATCAACGCGTGGGCGTTCGACGGGCAGCGGCCGACGAAGCGGCCGACGTTGGCGTGGCGGGAGACCGACCAGGCCGACCCGAAGGAGACCGCCGAGACGATCGAGATCCTGCGCCGCGCGCAGGCCATGTCGGTCGAGGTTGCGGTGCAGATGGCTCACCCGGAGTGGGACGACAAGCAGGTCGAGGACGAGGTCAAACTCCTGATGCAGGAGCAGGCGGCACTCACCGCGCCCGCTTTCGACGGCACCGAGCCGCTCGTGCCCGAGGCGCCGGAGGGTGGCGCCGCCAAGGAGCAGGAGGACGAAGACGGCCAGCCGCCCGCGCCGGGCCAGCCGCCCGCCGCTGGTCCGCCGAAGCCGCCGCCGTTCTCGCCGCCGGGTAGGTAGCGGTGGCTGCATGGTGGTGGTCTTGGCTGCTCGCATCGATCGGCCTCGTGGGGCTGTGGCTGGCCGGAAGTCGCCGCACGGCGGGATGGTGGATCGGCCTGGCCGTCCAACTCCTCTGGATCGCCTACGCCCTCGTCAGCAAGCAGTACGGGTTCATCGCATCGGCCGTGGCCTACGCCGTGGTGAATGCGCGGAACCTGCGCCGGTGGCGGGCCGCTGAGAAGGACGCGTCGTAGTGGCGACCGGGGTCAACCCCGGCGATGCCGCGGTCGTGCTCAAGACGCTGCAGGACGTGTGGGACCTCGCCTCCGAACGCATGCTCGACACGGTCGCGCGCAGGCTCGCGCGCGGCATCACCACGCCGGGCTGGGCCGAACAGAAGGCACGCGAGGTGCTCGCCTTGCGCGGCGAGCTGGCCGCGGTGGTGTCCCGGCTCGGCGAGGCAACCCCGGAGCTGGTGACGGCGGCGCTCGACGAGGCCTACCAGATCGGCACGGGCGCGGCCGGGGTGCTGGACGCGAACCACATCCGGTCGCGGCCGGAGGCGGTGCAGCGGCTCGCGACCCGCCTGACCGCGAACCTGCAGGGCGCGCACCTCCCGGTGATCCGGGCGCACGAGGACCTGTTCCGGCGTGCCGTGGCCGATTCCGAGGTGCTGATGTCCACGGGCACCATCACGCGGCGGGACGCGGTCGCCCAGTCCGTCGACCGTCTCCTCGCCCAAGGCCAGGACCGGTTCAAGGACGCCGCCGGGCGCCGCTGGCACCTCGACGCGTACGCGCGGATGGCCGGCCGCACGATGGCCGGACAGTCCATGGTGCAAGGCCAGCTCGACAGCATGGTCGAGCGGGGCCGGGACCTGGTGGTCATCTCGGACAGCCCGCGCGAGTGCGAGCACTGCCGCCCGTGGGAGGGCCGCCTGCTGTCGGTCACCGGCGCGTCGGTGGGGCAGGAGGTGGACGGGCGGCGGGTCGAGGGCTCGGTCGCGGAGGCGCGCGGGGCGGGGCTGTGGCATCCGAACTGCACGCACCGGGCGGACCCGTACACGCCGGGCCTGACGCGGGTGAAGGAGCCGAAGTCCAACCCGGACGGCTACGAGGATCAGCAGAAGCTGCGCGGGTACGAGCGCACGGCTCGGGACCTGAAGCGGCGGTTGGCGGCGGCGGAGAAGCTCGGCGCGACCGACGAGGCACGGAAGCTCCGCGCGAAGGTGCGCGACAACTCGGCGCGGATCCAGGCGCACACGAAGGCGACCGGGCAGCTGCGGAAGCGGGACCGGGAGCGGCCGGTCGGCGGCAACCCGTCGGTGCCGGAGCCGCGCCGCGGCGACACCCCGACCCCACCGAAGCGGCTGCCGGTGGCCGAGCCGCGGCCGGCGCCCAAGCCAGCACCGCGGCCCGCCCCGACGCTCGCTGACCGCGCCCGCGAAACCCCGACCGACACCCGGTCGTTCACCGACGGGTTGGTCGGCGAGACGGAGCTCCGCACCTACGCGGACGGCACCCAGGTGGTCCGCAAGGTCCACGGCCGGACCTCGGCGGCGTTCCGGGACGGCGAGGAGATGACCGATGCCGAGGTGCTGGGCGCGAGCCTGTTGCGGCAGCTCGACGTGGCCGCGCCGGAGGTGCACAAGGCCGGGCCGCGCGAGGTGTACATGGAGTTCATGGACGGCAAGGTCGGGTGGCTGGCGTACCAGGAGGGCCCGCCTGCGGCGCTGCTGGCGACGCCGGGGGCGAAGCGGTTGGGGCTGGCGGACTACCTGTTGGCGAACACGGACCGCAACCCGGGGAACTGGCTCGTCAGGGACGGCGGCGACCTGGTGGGCATCGACCACGGCGCGGCGTGGGAGCAGGACGGCCCGCCGGACATGCATGACCTGTCGCCGTTCGCGCGGTGGCTGTTCAAGACGCCGGGCGAGGTGGACATCAACCCGGAGCAGCTGGCCGAGGTGCAGCGGCGTGTCGAGGCGATGCGGCCGGAGTTCGAGGCGCTCGGGCGGGGAGACTGGTTGCAGCAGTCCCTGACCCGGTTGGCGTTCATCCGGGACTGGGCGTTCGGCGAGGGGCGGTTGTGGTGAGGCGAGAACTGCGGCAGGTGGTGACCGACGCGGTGCTGGGCGCGGTCGAGGTCGGCGAGGACGGTGCCCCGGTGTTCGAGGGCGCGGCGGGGGCGATCTTCGGGCGGCTACGCGCGCGGCGCGGGGATGTGCTGGCGGCCACCGAGCTGTTGCGGGACGGCTGGTCGAACGGGTACCTGTACCTCGCCGAGTGACAGCCCGACCGCACGGTCTCGGCATGACCATCGCCTTCGGCACCATGCTCGCCCCTGCCCCGTCCATCAACCGCGACGCCCTCACCGAGGCGCTGAAGGGTCTCGGCATCCCGGTCGACGGGCTCCGGTCCGTCGTCATCGAACCGCGCCAGGTCACCCTCACCGTCTACGCGGAGAACGACTCCGGGCAGAAGATCCCGCTCGGTGACGGCGTGGTCAGCGTGACCTACTCGATCCCGGTCCGGTGACAGCCCGGCATCACGGTGCACCCAAGCCGCTGGTACAGGTGTGGCGGTCGGAGCCGGGTACCTGGCAGTACGACTGCGAGCGCTGCCACCGGCGCGGATGGGACCGCACCTGGCCCGCCGCCTACGACCGAGCACGCCACCACGCCACCAAGCACGTAGGCGTCGGCTTCTCACCGAAGTGACACCCCGGCCGGACCGTGGCGGGGACATCCAGACCTGAACCACTGGGAGCGCCCCCGTCATGGCCCGTACCGAAATCGCCAAACAAGCGTCCGCCCGCAGCGGCAGCAACGTCGTGTTCGGCGCGGTCACCGCCGCCGCCGCCCCCGACGGCCACTACATCGACACCGACGGCTCCGTCGCCGTCCTCATCAAAAACACTGGCGCCGGACCCAACACCATGACCGTCGACGTCCCGCAGATCGTCGACGGCGTCGCGGTCGCCGACCGCGTCGTCACCGTCCCCGCCGGACAGACCTGGCGGTGGCAGCCCACCGACGTCCACCGCCAGAGCAACGGCCAGGTCCACCTCAACTTCTCGCACGCCACCGAGCTCACCGTCGCCGTCCTCGACGTCTGACCGCGCGCCGGTGGCCGCGCCCGTGCGCGGCCGCTGGCGCCCTCGGTGACACGACGGCCGCATCTTCGACGCCATGACCTCACCGACCACCGGCACCCCGCCGACCCCCGCAGCCGGCGACCCCGCCGCGCCGCCCGCACCGGCCGCCCCTCCCGCGCCCGCCGCCCCCGCCGCACCGCCCGCCGCACCGGCGGCCGGCCAGGAGCCCGCAGCGAACGGCGAGCCGAAGTTCACGCAGGCCGACCTCGACCGCATCATCAACGACCGGCTCTCCCGCCAGGAGAAGACGCTCGGCGAGAAGTTCGCCCAGCTGTTCGGCGGCGCACCGGCCGAGGGCGGCGACAAGCTCACCCCCGAGGCCGTGCTCGCACAGGCCCAGCAGCTCACCGAGAACGCGCGCGCGCAGGCCAACCAGGCGACCGCCGAGTCCCTCGCACAACTGGCCGGGATCAAGCCGGAGCGCATCGACGTGTTCGTCCGCATGGTCGACCTCAAGGCCGCCCTCGCCGACGTCGACGCGGGCGACGGCACCGCGGTGAAGTCCGCGCTCAAGAAGGCGGTCGAGGCCGAGGCCACCAAGTTCCCCGAGTGGAAGGCGACCGCGGTCCCGAACTCGTCGACCGCGAACCCCAACGGCGCGCCGGGCATCCCGAACATCGACGAGCGGATCGCCGCCGCCACCAAGGCCGGGGACCACCGCACGGCCATCTCCCTCAAGCGGGCGAAGGCGCGCCAGCAGGCCGGGTGACACACGACGGCGACCGTCTGTGCAACGCAGGTAACGGGCCCGGCCACTGCACCGGGCACCACGGAGGTCCCTCGCTCGAACTCCGCGAGCACCAGCACGACAGTCAGGAGTAGCCGATGTCCGGGATCTCCGGTATGGGCACCACGTTCACCCTTCCCAACTACCACGGCGAGCTGTTCGGGCTCACCCCCGAGGACACGCCGCTGCTGTCCGCGATCGGCGGTCTGACCGGCGGCGACCACGTCACCGCCAAGGAATTCGAGTGGCAGGCGTACGACCTGCGTGACCCGGGCCAGAACGTCGCGCTGGAAGGCGCGGCCGCCCCGACCGGGACTGCCCGGGTGCGCCGGAGCTTCTCGAACGTGGTCGAGGTCCACCACTCGCGGGTGTCCACCTCCTACACCAAGCAGGCCACCCCCGACCAGTACGCGTCCGACTCGCTGAACGTGCCGGGCTCGAACCCGGTGACGAACGAGCACGACTGGCAGATCGAGCAGGAGATCAAGCAGGTCGCCCGCGACGTCAACTGGACCCTCTACAACGGCCAGTACGCCAAGCCCGCCGACAACACGACCCCGCGCAAGACGCGTGGTCTGCTGCAGGCGGTCAGTGCGGCGAACACCGTCGACAAGGGCAGCAACACGGCGACGGGCGCGAGCTCGGCGACCACGGTGATCACCCCGGTCGCGGCGCACTCGCTGTCCGTCAACGACATCGTGTTCTTCACCAAGACCGGCGACGCCACGAACATCTCCACCGGCAAGCCGTTCTACGTGAAGACGGTGTCGACCACGGTGTCCTTCACGGTGGCGGCGACCCTCGGCGGCGCGGCGCTCACGCTGGGCACGTCGACGGCGAACATCGACTACCACTCGGTGGGCTCGACGACGCTGGCCGTTCCCGCGATCAACGCGTTCGCACAGAAGGTGTACGACGGCGGCGGCCTGACCGACGGCCTCGGCACGTTCATCGTGAACAGCTCGCAGAAGGTGGCGCTGTCCGCGGCGTACGCCGAGGCGCACCGCAAGGCGGACCCGTTCATCCAGGGCCAGAACGTCGGCGGTGTCACGGTCGAGCGGATCACGACCGACTTCGGCACGCTCAACATCATGATTGACCGGGCGATGCCGCAGGACGCGATCCTGCTCACCTCCCTGTCGCAGCTGCGGCTGAAGTTCCTCAACATCCCGGGCAAGGGCAGCTTCTTCGAGGAGGAGCTGGCCAAGACCGGGGCGTCCGAGGACACGCAGCTGTACGGCGAGATCGGCCTCGAGACCGGGTCGCCGATCGCGCATGGGGTCATGCGCGGCCTGCCGTTCGTGGCGTGACCCGTGGCTACCTACGAGCACGTGCGTGAGCAGCGCCGGATCACTGTGTCCGGCGAGGTGGTCGAGGCCGCTTACGAGGCTGACCAGTCCTGGCGACTGGTCGAGCAGCTGACGCCGAAGCAGCAGCTGCAGGCCGAGGCAGGCGCCCTGGGACTCGACACGGGCGGCACGGTCGCCGACATCGAGGCGCGGATTGCCGAGCACCAGGCGAAGCTGGTCGACCTGCAGAAGCAGGCCGCCGACCTGGACCTCGACACCGAGGGCAGCGTTGACGAGCTGGCCGAGCGGATCGCGGCGAAGCTGGCCGAGTCGCTCGACAAGTAAGCCGGGAGCCCTCGACCCTGTGGTGGTCGTCAGGTGGTGGTCGCCGGGGAGGGTGGCCACAGGGTCGGGGCTCCCACCTACCATTCGTTCTGAGGAGGCGCGCATGCCGTATCTGGCTCAGCGTGACGACCTGCCGGACACCCACAAGATGTGGGCGGACGAGGGCAGTCAGCTTGAGGCGACGCTGCGCGCGCTCGGCTACGTCGAAGTCCCGGCCCCCGGCCAGCCTGACGAGCCCGACGCGGCGCCGGTCGACCAGCCCCCCGCCGAGCCTGCGCCCGCCGCGGCGGCGCGCAGCAAGGGGTAACTGTGGAGTCCATTCCGTGGTTCGGGTGGGTCATCGCGCTCGCCGCGCTGCTGACCGCGTTCACGGTCATCTGGAGGGCCGTCCGCACGGTGCTCAGGTGGGCCCGCCGGATCAACGATTTCTTCGAGGACTGGAACGGTCAGCCCGCCCGACCGGGAGTCCCAGAGCGGCCCGGCGTCATGCCTCGGCTCGCGGACTTCGACAAGCGGCTCAAGAGCGTCGAGCACGAGCTGCACCCGAACTCCGGGGCGTCGCTGCGGGACGCGGTGGACCGGATCCACGAGGCGACCGTCGACCCGACTGGGTGACACCCTGCCCGCACCGTCTGGTGCGTGGCCAGATACCTGACAGACCTCGCGGACGCGTGCCGCGCGTCCGGCCTCCCGGTGATCGAAGTCCCCGGGTGGAAGACCCGCGGCCACGGCCCGATGACGTCCGTCAAGGGCGTCGTCTGCCACTGGACCGCCACCCCCGACACCACCCGACCCACCGACCCGTACCCGTCGCTGGCGATCGTGCGCGACGGCCGCTCCGGGCTGCCGGGTCCGCTCGCTCAGCTCGGACTGCGTCGCGACGGCGCCGTGCTCGTGCTCGCCGCGGGCCTGTCCTATCACGCCGGCGAGGGCTACTGGCCCGGCATCGGCGCGAACGGCAACGCCAACACGATCGGTATCGAGGCGGAGGAAGGCGGCGACGGCGACTGGCCGCCCGCGATCCTCAACGCCTACCCCCGGCTCGTCGCAGCGCTGGACCGGCACTACGCCGTGCCGCTGGCGAACGACATCGGGCACTACGAGTGGGCCGGTCCCCGCAAGTCCGACATCCGGCTGTGGCCGGGCGGCATGGGCGCGTTCCGTGCCGCGGTCCAGCACATCCTGAACAACCCGAACGTGTCCGAGGAGGACGACGAGATGAAGCCGATCTTGGTGCAGGAGAAGGGCACGCCCGAGGTGTGGCTCGGCAACTACGTCGAGCGCCGCTGGGTCCAGGGCCCGGAGCTGACGCACCTCGTCGCCCGCTTCGGCCCGGTCCAGCAGTGGGGCGCCGGAACCATCGGGGTCCTGGGCTTCGAGACGGCCGAGAGCCGCGCCACGCGCGTCGGCGCCTAGCAGAGGAGACAGTCCATCGTGAACATTCTCGACACCCTGAAGCGCGTGTGGGCGCGGGTCCGCGCGACCGAACCGGCGCGGCTCGCCGAGACCGTGCGCGCGGTGCTCGTCGCGGGCGTGACCCTCGGGTGGGCGACGATCGACGACGAGCGGATCAACGCGGCCGTGTCGGTCGTCGCGCTCCTCGGGTCGCTGCTGTTGACCCGGCAGGTCCGCGGCGCGGTGACCCCGGTCGCGAAGCTCGACGGCTGCACCGCCTGCCTCGAACACGACCCGAGCACGGAGGTCATCGTGCACAACGTGCCAACTGTCGACGCCGTCGAGCAGATCCGCCGCGCCGAGGCGACTCGTCCGATGGGGGACTGACCGATGGCTGCTCTCGACTCGGCGGTCAACGCCTACACCGCGGACATCGCCGCGATCGGTCTGTCGAAGTCCAGTGTGGTCGGCGGTGAGGTGACGGGCGGCGGCTACGCGCGGCTCGCCCCCACCTACGCCACCTCGACGGGCGGGGCAGCGTCGGCCGCCTTCACCGCGTCCCTGGAGTTCGACGGCCCGGCCAACGACGGGCCGGTCACGCACGCCATCGTCCAGTTCGACGACGGGTCCACAGTGGTCCGCGCGCTCGCGGTCGCCCGCAGCTTCAACAGCGACGGCCGCCTCGACCTGACCGCCGCCACGGTCACCGCGGCGCTCGGGAGCTGACCCGTGGCCTGGATCGCCGAGTACCACCTCGACGACCTCGGATCGCCGACGGTCCTCGACGTCTCCGGCAACGGCTACCACATCGACCTCGCCCCCGCCGACGCGGAACAGGTGGCGGGCGGGCAGACCGGCGGCGCACTCGGCAAGACCGGCACGGTCATGCCCGTCATGCCGGCCGGGCTGCTCACCGCGTCGCAGACTGACGACCGCGCCATCATGTTCGACGCGCTCGGCGCGCTCACCGTGTGGTGGATTCGCTGGGAGAAGGACTCCATCGGGTCCGGCGTGTGGGGCGTGCTGTCCATCTCCGGCACCTCCATGCTCGGGCAGGCGCGGCGGGAGAGCGACAACGCGCTCGCCACCCGGCCCGCCGCCGCGGCACCTGAGACCAGCGTGTGGCACAACTACTGCCTCACCTACTCCCGCGCGACCGGGCTGATCAGCATCTACCGCGACGGCGCTCTCGTCGATCAGGCCGGATTCGCCGCGGGCACCCAGCTCGCCACTGCGGACCGCATCAACATGGCCGAGTGGAGCGCGTCCACCCCGGCTATGGACAACATCCGCATCGGCACCCACTGCCCGGACGCGTCCGAGGTCGCCACGCTGGCAGGGGTGCCGGTGTCGGCCACCGAGCCGGTGCAGGAAGCGGCCACCTCGCTGCCGATCACCGTCGGCCTCGCGGTCGCCGCCAGCACGCCGACTGCGACCGTGGCCGCCGCGACCACGTCGCTGCCGCTGGCGTTCAGCCTCGCCCCCGCTGGTGCGACGCCGACGCCGTCGGTGCCTGCCGCGACGACCGCCCTGCCGGTGCTGATCGGCCTGGCCCCGGCAGCCGTGCGCCCGACCGCCTCGGTGCCGACCGCTTCGGTCGCGCTGCCGATGCTGCTCGACCTCGACACGGCTGCGAGCAACGGCGAGCAGCACGACATCACCCTGACCGCCAGCCTGGCGCCGCAGTCCCGGCACACCGCCGCGCCCGCCGCCCGCACACGCTGGACCGCATCCCTGGGGGCACAACCATGACCACCTGGAACATCAACCGCCTGTCCCGCGAGTGGGTCGGACCCATCGCCGTCGCCGCCGACGACACCCCGGTCACAGGGTGGACGTACGCGCTGCTGCCGCTCGGCGAGACCCCCGCCACGGTCGCCGACATCGACGGCACACCGACCGAACTCGACGACGGGCTCGGCGTGCTCGTCGGCCCCGACACCAGCCACGTCCTCGCCCCGGGCGTGCACGTGCTGTGGATCCGGTACGTCGACGACCCCGAAGCCGTGGTGCTGGCCGACGTCGGCCGCATCACCATCCACAGAGGAGCAGCAACGTGAAGTACCGCAAGAAGCCCGTCGAGATCGAAGCCGTCCAGTTCACCGGCTCGAACTACGCCGAGGTGGCCGCGTTCATGGGCGGACATCCCGCGACCGGATCCGACGAGGACGGCGGCACCTGCTGGGTCGCGCTGACCACCGTCCACGGCGACACCGCCTACGCGCGGCCGGGCGACTGGATCATCCCGGAGCCGACCCCCGGCAGGTTCTACCCGTGCAACCCGGACATCTTCGCGGCCACGTACGAGGCGGTGACATCGTGACGATGATCTGGGCCACCCCGGACGAGGTGCGCGGCCGGTTCGCCGCCTACCAAGCCGCGCTCGGCGAGGCGGAGTGGCCGCCGCTCCCCGAAGCTGACGCCGCCGTGCAGGTGCTCATCGAGTCCGCCAGCCGGCACCTGGGCACGAAGGTCATCCGGTGGCCGATCCTCGACGACGACGACCGCGTCGAGGACGAACAGGACCGCGTGCACGTCGAGCTCGCCGTGTGCGAGGTGATCCGGGCGCGGCTGCAGGCGAAGGTGGCCGACGACGCCGCGACCGCGCAGCTGGGTCCGCTCGCCGGCGTCGTCGCGGGCGGCGGCCGGGTGAAGGCCGGCAGCCTGGAGGTGCAGGGCGGCGGCAGCTCGAGCACCAGCTCGTCGGGGCGGGTGCCGCTGGACGCGATCATGTGCCTGCAGGCGGCCGGGCTGATCGGCGGGAGCGTGCCGACGTGGTAGCGCTGCTGGGATCGTTCATCCCCACCCCGGACACCGTGCAGCACGAGGTCTACCAGGGCGACGGGGCGGACGGTCCGCAGTGGGCGGCCGCGGTCCCGCGCGCCGCGCGCGTGGAGCAGCAGTCCCGGCGCATCCAGACCGCCGACAGTCGGGTCGTGGTGCTGACCGGCCGGGTCTACCTCCTGGGCCACGAGGGCGAGGTGGCTGTGCAGGACCGGATCGACGGCCGGACCGTGGAGGTTGTGGACAGCCCGACGTGGTGGGACGGCACGGTCATGCACTACGAGGCCGGTGTGGCGTGACGGATTTCGGCGAGGTGGTGCGCGCGTCGGTGACAGGTCTGGCGGCGGCGCTGCCGGAGATCGTGCGCGATGTCGCGGAGGACCTGCTGTCGGAGTCCCGCGACGAGGTGCCCATCGACCAGATGGACCTGTCCAACTCGGGCAAGGTCACGGTGGCCGGCTCAGCGCCGGTGGTCGAGGGCGCCGTCTCGTACGACACCCCGTACGCGGTGATCCAGCACGAGGCCGAAGAGTTCCGGCACCAGGACGGCCGCAAGGCGAGGTACCTCGCCGACCCGCACCGCGCGAACGCCGACCGGTACCTGAAGTACATCGCGTCACGGGGCGGCCAAGCCATGGGCGGGTGACACCCTGACCTGACCCTCAGCGCGTGCTGTCCAAGGCGTACGCGCTGCATCTCGCGTCGCTCGGTCACTGCCGTTACGGCGAGACCGGGCCTCTCGACGCGCCCGCGGGGTTCGTGCTGGACATGCCGAACTCGCCCGACCTCGCGCTGTGCGTCTACCCGCAGACCGGGTTCCCCGCGGTCGACCTGTCCGGGTACGTGCGGCCCGAGCTGAAGGTCATCATCCGCACGCCGAAGGGCTCCGGCCACCAGGCCGGGTACGACCGCGCCGAGGCGCTTCGCAACAGCGTGGACCGCACCTGCCGTGTCGTGTGGGCGGCCGGCAGCGAGCACGAGCAGTACGTGCTGACGTGCGACGCCAACGAACCCGAGCCGGTTTATCTGGGACTCGACGCGGTTGACCGGCCCCGATGGTCGGTGTCTGTCCAAACCGAACTGACCAAGGAGGTCACCCCGTCATGACGTCACCGACGCCACTGAAGAAGAAGCTCTCCCGGCTGTGGGTGTTCGAGGTGAACACCGGCAGCGAGGAGTCCCCGACGTGGACCCGCGTCAACGGGCTCACCTCGGCCACCCTGACGATCACGCCCAACGAGGTCGACGTGACCGACAACGACTCCGAGGGCTGGCAGGACAACCTGACCACCTGCCGCGCGTGGGCGCTCGCGCTGGCCGGCTGGGACGGCTACACCGGCCCCGACAACGCGCCTGTCGACGACCCGGGGCAGGCGTTCCTCAAGGCCAAGGGCCTGCTCACCGGCTCCGAGGCGTACGCGGACATCCAGTTCTACCGCTCCGACACGGAGAAGGGCTACACCGGCCGCGTGAACGTGAACTACGGCGGCGCCGGTGGCGACACGAAGGCCGCCGAGCCGCTGAGCTGCAACCTGACCGGCTCCGGGGCGTGCACGCCGCTCGACCTGGCCGCCTGACCCGAGAGGCCACCGACCACCATGGCTACCCTCCCCGACCTCTCCACCTTCGACCACTGGGCCGGCGAGACCGGCGGCGCCACCCTGACGCTGCCGATCCGCGGCAAGTCCTACACGTGGCGCGCAGGTGACCTGTCCCTGTGGGCGATGCTCACCCTGCGGCGCCTCGACGAGAAAGCCCGCGAGATCGCCGACAAGGTCGCACGTGACGAACCGGTCGACGACCTGGAGATCGCGCTCACCGACGCCGAACAGAAGCGGCTCGACCTCGACCTGCTCGGCGACCAGCTCGACCGGATGACCGAGGACGGCGTGCGCTGGCCCGAAGCTCTGCACGTGTCCGCCACCCTCCTCACCTGGCACCTGCGCGGCCACCGCGCCGCCGTGGACGCCTGGGCCCGCAAGAACGAGGAGCGGCCCGCGGACCCCCCGGCACCCGCCGCGTCGACAACAACGGCTGGATCATCGACGCGGAAGAAGACTCCGGCGCGGGCTCGTTCGGGTGGCGCGACCTCCTCACGCTCTGGGACCTCGTCGAAGCAGACTTCCACCGCGAGTACCACGTCGACCTCTCCGAGGAAGCCGTCTGCCGCACGCGGTCAGCGCGCTGGTTCCTGACCCGCCTGTTCGGACTCTCCCACGGCGCCCGCCTGTGGACCGCGCTGCGACCCAAGCCGGAAGAGGACGACTCCACCGACGACATCGACAACGCCCTCGGCCTCGCCCGCAAGTGACACCCGCGCGTGATCGTCGACCCGTGCCGCACCGCGACCCGACCCGCACCCCCGCACGGGGGTGTCCGTCATGGCCCTGCTAGTCGGTGAAGTCGTCGCCCTGTTCACGGCCGACATGTCGCAGTACGAGCAGACCGCGACGAAGGTCGAGCAGCGGCACAAGAAGACCTCGAAGACGATCACCGACGACAAGCCGGTCATCGACGCCGACACCGCCCCGTTCGAGAAGTCGCAAGAGCGCACCCAGAAGAAGTCCCGCGAGACCGCCACCGCCATCGACGCCGCGTTCAGCTCGGCGTGGAAGTCGGTGGTTGCCGACCTGCAGCGGGTCGAGAAGGAGGCGTGGGAGACCGGGCAGGGTCTCGACGACGCGTTCACCTCCTCGCTGAACCAGGCCAAGTCCGCGCTGCAGGATCTCCGCACCGAAGCGGGGAAGACCGGCGCGGGCCTCCAGACGGAACTGGGTGGCGCGCTCCGCAAGATCCAGGCCGATGTCAAGGAGCTGGGGCCAGCCGGGCGGGAAGCCGGGGAGGAACTCGGGACCGGTCTCTCGGAGGGTCTGTCCGAGGCGCTCTCGGCGGCTGGTGGCGGTGGCCCGGTGGGCGACTTGGTGGACTCGTTCCGCAGCGGCAAGGGCGCGATGGCCGGTGTCGGGATGGCGCTCGCTGGCGCGCTGTACGCCGGGCTGCAGGCGCGGTGGGCGGAGCTGAAGGTCGGGGCGATGATCGCCGCGCAGACCGGCGCCGCCGCGTCCGAGATCGGCCGGTTGGGGTCGATGGCGGGCGACATGTACGCGGCCGGGTTCACCGACTCGCTCGAGTCGGCGGGCCAAGCCATCGCCGCCGTCGTCAACGTGCTGATCCCTGCGGACGCCACAGACGAGGCGATCGGCCGGATCGCGTCGAAGGTGGCGACGCTCGGCACGGTGATGGAGGAGGAGTTCACCCGGGTTTCCCGGTCAGCGCGCACGCTGCTGCTCAACGGGATGGCCGACAACGTGTCGCAGGCGCTCGACATGATCGGGCAGGCGAACGAGAACGGCCTCAACATCGCTGGTGACCTGCTGGACACCATCGACGAGTACAGCGGGCAGTTCGCGCGGATCGGGCTGGAGGGGCCGGAGGCGTTCGGGCTGCTGCAGCAGGCGATGAAGGGCGGCGCCCGAGACACCGATTTCGCGGCCGACAGCATCAAGGAATTCATCCTCCGGTCGCAGGATCTCAGCGTGTCGGCGCGCGGGTTCGAGGCGCTCGGCATGAACGCGGAGACCATGTCCCGCCGGATCGCGGCCGGGGGCGGCACCGCGCGCGACGCGCTGCGCGAGGTGCTGAACGGCCTGCAGACCTTGCCGCCGGGCCTCGAACGCAACACCGCCGCCGTGGACCTGTTCGGCACCAAGGCCGAAGACCTCGGCGACGCCCTGTTCGACATGGACCTCGACAACGCCGCCGACCAGTTCGGCGACTTCGCCGGGTCGGTCGAGGAGGCCGCGCAAAAGCTGAAGGCCGGACAGACAGGCGCCGAGAAGTTCGACCAGGCCATGCACAGCATGAAGTCGAACGTCGGCGAGTTCATCGACTGGTTCTCGAAGCTGGACGGCAGCGCACTCGAGGGCCTGACGAACCAGTTCACCGAGCTGCAGCTCGCCACGGACCGGTGGCGGTCGACGGGCGACACGACGTGGCTCGACGAGCTGAAGGCCAAGTACCCGGAGATCGCCGGCGCCATCGACCAGTTCATCGAGAAGAACCAGGGCGCGGTGGACGCGCAGCTTGAGGCCGAGGGGGCTTCCGACGCCACGACCGGATCCTACGAGGAGCAGATCCGCACCCTCGAAGAGCTGATCAGCATGGAGCGGGAACGGGCGGGCGGGGTGCTGTCGCTGTCCGAGGCGCAGATCGCCTACCAGGAGTCGATCGCGGCCGCGAACCAGTCCCTGAAGGACAACAAGGTGGGCCTCGACTTGGCCACTGAGGGCGGGCGGGCGAACCAGACCGCGCTGAACGGTCTCGCCGACGACACGTGGGCGCTGATCGAGTCGATGGAGGCGCAGAACGCCACCACCGGCGAGGTCCAGACGTTCATGGCCGGCGCCCGCCAGAAGTTCATCGAGACGGCGGACGCCATGGGCATGTCGGCCGACGAGGCGAACGCGCTCGCGAACAAGCTGGGGCTGATCCCCGGCAACTACACGGCGTCGGTGAAGGTGCTCGCCGCCGAGCACGCGGCCGCGCAGGTGCAGAACCTTCTGAACAAGATCGCCGCGCTGCCGCCGGAGAAGGTCATCACCTTGCGGGTCAACACGACCGGCACCCCCGGCGGTCACTTCTACGCCGGGCAGGCCGTCGGGTCCATCGCCGAGTACTACGCCGCGGGCGGGCTGCGGCCGATGGCCGGCAACTCGGCGGGCGTGATCCAGTCCTACTCCCGCACCGGCGTAGAGCGGGTGATCGGCGACAACCCGCGCCACGACGAGGCGTACATCCCGCTCGACCCCGCGAGCATGCGGTCGCAGGACATCCTCGACGAGGCGCTCCGCCGGATGCGGCCGGGCTGGTTCAACGGCAGCGCCGCGGCCCCCACGGTCGTGGCCGCGTCCGGGCCGTCGCACGTGGACCGCTCGATCACCGTCCACGCCGCGCCGTCTGTGCCCACCACGCAACAGCTGCGGGACCTGCAGCACGAGCAGGAGGTGCTGTATGGCCGGCCGTGAACTGGTGTGGATCCCACCCGACGGTAGCGAGTTCCGGCTCACCGACGCCGGGAACGGGTACCGGGTCACCAAGGGAGTGAGTGGTTTGCTCGCGCCGCCCGTGCAGCTGACGATGGACGACACCCCGCTCGAGGACGGCGGGTTCGTCACCGACGTCTACGCCCCGCCCCGCACCGGGGTGATTCCGGTGCTGATCCTGGCGACCGACCGCGACACCTACCGGCAGCGCGCCAAGGCGCTCGTCGCCGCCATGTCCCGCGGGCGTGAGTGCGCGCTCGAGCTGCGGCAGGCGGACGGACAGCGCCGCCGGATCACCGCCTGGTACAACGGCGGTCTGGAGGGGCTGGAGGACAAGGACACCGGCGGGGAGACCTGGTATCGGTGCGTGATCCGCGTGCTGTGCCCGGACCCGTTCTGGTTCGACCCGACCCCGATCACCCTGACCTACGAGTTCTCGGGCGGCGACGAGCCGTTCCTCGGCGACCCCTTCTTGCCGTTCGAGCTGACCCCGGGCGAGATCCTCGGCGCGACCACCATCCACAATCCGGGCGACGTGCGCGCCTATCCGGTGTGGACGATCACGCCGCCCGCCGATGAGGTGACGCTCGCCGACACCGACCACGATCTGTCGATCACCATCGCTGCCGAGGTCCCGACCGGGGAGACCCTGACGGTCGTGACCCGCACCCGCTACACCGACGTCCGGCTCTCGGACGGCACCGACTACTGGGGCGAGATCACCGGCAGCAGTCCCGCTTTCTGGCCGCTCGAGCCGGGCACCACCGCGGTCAACCTGGCCCTCACCGGCGCCGCCGCGGGCAGCAAGGTCGAGGTCGCGTTCAACCCGAGATACGAGACGGCGCTATGAGCATGCCCACGGTGTGGATGATCGACCCGGCCGGAGATCGCCGCGGCCTGATCGCCTACAAGAAGGTGGTCGCCATCCCCCGGTACACCGACGTGGGGTCGTGGCGGGTCGAGTGCGTGCTCGACGAGTCGACGGTGCGCGCGGCCGCGGCCGGGTGGCGGATCATCATCGTCGACGAGTCCGGCATCTACGGCGGCCACGTCAACGAAGCCGAGATCGATTTCGACGGCCGCGAGCTGCGGCTCACGCTGTCCGGCTACGACGACATGATGTGGCTGGCCGCGTCGCTGGCGTGGCCGACCCCGGCTAACGTTCTCGCCAGCCAGACCTCCGCGTACGACGTCCGCACCGGGGTGGCGTCGACCGTCATCCGCCAGTACATCGACGTCAACCGCGGCCCGAGCTCGCCGTTCGTCACCCGCCGGATCTCGTTCATGACGCTCGCCGCGGACCCCGTGCTCGGCGCCGCGGTCGTCGGCCGGGCCCGCTTCGACAATCTGCTCGAGCTGGTGCAGGGGCTCGCGGTCACCGGCGGCATCGGGATCCGCACCGTGCCGACGATCGGCCGCACCTTCACCGTCGAGACGTACGAGCCGCCCGAGCTGGCCGGGCCGGCACGGTTCGGGCTGGCGCTGGGCAACCTGCGGAAGCTGAAGTGGCGGCTGACCGCGCCGGAGGCGACGTGGGTGGTGGGCGGCGGCCGCGGGGAGGAGACGGCGCGCTCGTTCGTGTCCCGCACCAACAGCAGCGAGGACACGGCGTGGACGCGCCGGGAGGCGTTCTACGACTACCGGTCGGCCAGTTCGACCGACAGCGGCGCGGAGTTGGGCGAGGGGACGCAGCGCACGCTGACCGAGAAGAGCTCCACCCGGTTCGTCGAGGTCATCCCGGTCGACACCGCACGGCTCCGGTTCGGGTCCGGCTACCACCTGGGGTCCGAGGTCCTCGTCGACGTGTACGGCGGCATCTCTGTGCAGGCCGTGATCCGGGAGGTCGAGATCACGGCGACCAGAGGCGGCGCCACCGCGCCGGTGCGGGTGGTGCAACCGCGGGTGGGGGACTTCGGGGCGACCGCGACGCACCGGCAAACGTTGCAGATCCGGGACGCGCTGGCCCGCGTCGCCAGCCTCGAAACCCGCAGGTGACACCCCGGCCACACGGTTGAGGCGTGGCAGAGACGTCGTTCCCCTTCCAGACCGGTGCGGGCACCGCCGTGACCGAGGCACGCTGGAAAGCGATGGCGGCGCGCTGGATGGGCTCCGGCGTCATCGGCGCCGCGTTCCGCGGCGCGGCAGACACCAGCCTGAAGCCGTCCATCCCGGGCGGCGGAAGCGGCCCCACGTTCGGACTCACCGCGGGCGAGGCCTACCTCGACGGCCTCGTCTACGACAACTCCGCTCCGCTGACGAAGTCCGCGATCAACAATGCGTCGGGAAACCCGCGAATCGACCGTCTCGTGCTCAAGCGAGACACGACCGCCAAGACGATCACCGCACACATCCTCGAGGGCGCAACTGCCGCCTCGCCTGATCCGCCCGCGCTGACCGGTTCGAGCACGGTCTCGTATCTGGCGATCGCGCGCGCGACCGTCGCGGGCGGCGGCACGACCTACAGCAACATGGTCGACGAGCGCGTGTTCACCGGTGTTCGGCACCTCGTGGGCCCCGAAACCGGCAGCGGCGCGGCCATGACGACCGGCGACACCTGGTTCCAGGCCGACACCGGCATCTGGATGATGCATACCGGCGCCGACGTCATCCCGGTCGCCGAGGTGCTCCTCGGGTTGGGCGCGAAGCTCGAGACCGACCAGGATCCCGGGTCGGGCACGACCGCCTCGTCCGGCTTCACCGAGACCCGCTCCGGGGGCGTGTCGGTCGTCGGCACGTCGTTCATCGCGCCGCTGTCGGGCACGGTGCTGGTGTACCTCAACTGTGGGATTTCCACCCCGTCGTCCAGCGTCATCGGCTCATGCTCGGTCCGCATCGGCTCCGGCGCCACACTCGCGGGCGGCACCGAGATCGAGCCGCCGAGCCTCGACCGGGCCCTGCAGCACTCCGGTGTGGAAGACCAGCAGGGCCGCACCGACCCGGTCGAGGAGTTGACGCCCGGCGGCACCTACAACGCGACGGTGATGTTCCGCAGCAACGTGCCGACGTCGACGTTCAGCCGGTGCTCGATTACCGTCCAGCCGGTCCTGGCATAGCCTTCACCGCGGCCACCAGCCCCGGCAGGTCGACCGGCAGGACCGGCCCGCCCGGGTTCTTGCTGTCGCGCACCGCGCCGTCCGGGTGCAGCTCGACACACTGCGTGCCTTCGCCGCCGCTCGCGCTCGACTTGCGCCAGCGCGCGTCATTCAGGTCCGGGAGCATGCCCGCACCACCTTCCCGTCGTTCCCTCACAGGTCAGACGCCACTCTAACCAGCAGGTCATGCGTCTTCTCGGCAGTGAGAGCAAGCTCGACGAGCCGGTCGAACCGCCACCCGTACGCCCGCACATCCTCCGGGCCGTCTGCGTACACTGCGCCGCGCCCCACATCGATGTACACGGTGGCGGGGATCTCGTCGAAGCTCAGCAGGCTGAACGGCGACGTCATCGACGGGTGCGCGCCCGCCCCGAACGGCAACACCTGCAGCGTCACGTGCGGCAGGGCCGCCAGCTCGAGCAGCCGCGTGACCTGCCCGCGCATCACCTCCGCGCCGCCCACCCCGGTCGTGAGCGCCACCTGGTGCATCACGACGTGCAGCCTCGGCGGGTCGTCGCCGACCAGCCTGGCCTGCCTGCCGCGGCGCAGCGCGATCAGTCCGTCGAGGCCGCGGGCCGTCCCGGCGGGCGTGCTGGCGGCGGCGATGGTCCGCGCGTAGTCCTCGGTCTGCAGCAGCCCGTCGACGAGCTCGGCGCAGTAGGTACGGATCTCGCTGGCGGCCGACTCGAACCCGAGGTAGCGGCGGAACCAGTCCGGCGACTTCGACGCGAGGTCGTGGTACCACTCCTTCTGGTCCGCGTCCGCGCACATCGCGAGCAGCTCGCTGAGCTGGTCGTCGGTGGCGCCGCCCATGCTGGCGATGACCCGGACGTAGGGCTCGCGGATGGCCTGCTTGCCGGTCTCGATCCGCGACAGGCTGGATGTGGTGACGCCGAGCGCCTTCGCGGCCGCGACGGGCTTGATCCCGGCGTCGACCCGCAGTTGCCGCAGCTTCTGGCCGAGCTGCCAGCGCCGGATGGTCGGGCTCCAACGTCTCATGCTGATCAGTCTGCACCGGCCGCAACGAGGTCGGCGACTCGGTTCACCCGATCTACGCAATGCGTCCATGCAATGCATGAGGTACCGTCGGCTGGCCGGGGTTTGCTCCGGTGGCCGGCCTCCGCCCCGCCCCTCACAGGTTTGGGGTGGAGGACCGGTCCCAGCGTCGGTGGGAGCAGCGCCATGGGATGGGTAGGGCTGGCGGTCGCAGTCGGCATGCTCGCCGTGCCCGGGGCCGCCTTCCACCTGTGGTCCCGCCGGTGCGCCCGCCTGTGGGTCGAGGGCGAACCCTACCGGCGGTGGCTGCTCAAGATGGACCGCGCCGAGCGGGCCGAGGGGACCCAGCCCGCCCAGAGTCGTCGACCCGCTACCGAGGCGTACTCCCACGCACAGCGCGTCTCGGTTGGCGGGTCGGCCCACGGCTCGGCGGGTGCAGGTCGCCCCCCGACTGCACTCGCCGAGCACAGGCCAGGCACGCCATGAGCAACGAACCGGACACGGCAGAGACACCGTCGCCGCCGGTCCCGCCGCCGTGCACCCGGTGCGTCGACGGGTCCATCATCATCGAGGGCTCGAGCGCGCCGCCACGGTCCATCACATGCTCGTGCCGCAGGGCCGCCGAATGAGCGACGACCAGCCGCTCGTCGACGAGCACGGCCGCCCGGTCCGCTGCGGCTGCGGCAACCCCGCGGTCCGCTACCTTCCGGGCCCGCACGACCGGCCGATGCCGACCTGTATCACCCGTGCGGAGGGTGAACGGATAATCGCGCAACTCCGGGCCGGGTCGGATCGTTTGCCACCTATGGGCGAAATGGACTAATGACCCCATCGCCGGTCGCGCAGTGGCGACGCGGGGTGTTCGAGCAGCGGATCGTGCACCTTCCCGCGCCGGGCAGCCGCGTGCGCGTCCTCGCGGGTGGCTGCCGCATCCGCGACACCCTGTGCGGCCGGTACCTGCGGGCGAACTCGCCGGAGGGCGACGACACCCAACGCTGCCCCGACTGCGCCGCCGCTGTCGACGGCCACGGGCTGCGGGCAGTCTCCGGGCCCCGCCCAACCGCCGGGCTGTGACGGTCAGGGACGAGCGGCCCGCTTCCGGCGGCGGCTCTCAGCCGACTTGCGGCTGAGGTCGAGGAAGTACGCCTGCTTGGCTGACTCGGCGCGCACGGCCCGCTCAGCGGCCGGCAGCACCCCCTCCGGGTCGACCTGCCGCTCGAACCGCGCCAGCATCGCCTCACGGGCGGGCGCGGTCCGGCGGGACCTGTCGGTCGTCTTCGCCCACGACGTGTGCACGGCGGCGCGGGCCTGCAGGGAACGCTGGCCGGGAGTGGTGGTCATGCCCGGCAGTACAGCGCTCGAGTGTCACACCCGGTCGCCGCGCGACATGCGGCGGGCGGTGTTCCGTGCCCGAGACGCGGCCATCGACCGGCCGTACACCCGGACCACCGGCGAGCCCGGGGACCAGCCGCCGAGGCTCTCGAGGTCCTCGTCGCTGGCCCCGGCTTCCTTCATGTCGTGCGCCCACGTGTGCCGGAACTTGTGCGGCCACGTGCGCCCCAGGCCCGCCGCTTCGGCCCGTCGCTTGACGAGGGTCCGCACGCCGTGGGTGGTGAGGCGCCAGTCGGTGCGGTTGTGCAGCGCGGACAGGATCAGGGCGGGGGAGGAGGCGCCGCGGTGGCGGGCGCGGACCCGCAGGTACTTGCTCAGGGCAATCGCGGTCCGGGAGCCGTAGGGCACGATGCGGGTCTTGTCGCCCTTCCCGGTGACGGTGAACTCCTGCCGCTTCCGGTCGACGTCGTCGAGGTTGATGCCGAGGAGCTCGAAGTTGCGGATGCCGCAGTCGAGGAGGATCCGCACGATCAGGGTGTCGCGGTAGTCGACGAACCGGGTGCCGCTGCAGGCGGCGAGCATCGCCTTGAGGTCGTCGTCCGAGATGACGGGCACCGGCGCCTCGTTCGGCACCGGCATCCCGACGCCCGTGGTGGGGTTGCGGGTGAGCGGGCTGTCCGGTTCGTTGATGATGTAGGCGAGCCACATGCGGACGGCGACCAGCCGGAGTCGACGGGTGGCGGGTTTGAGTGGCCGGTCCTCACGGTAGGTGAGGTGGGTGAGCCACGCGTTGATGTGCTGCTTGCTCAGTTGTTCGATGCTGGCGACGTCGGGGTGTTCGGCGGCGAGCCAGGCGAGGAGGCCGTCGACGCCGCGGAGGTACTGGGTGGAGCTGCCGCGGCTGATCTCGCCGTTGTCGAGAGCGAGTGCCCACTCGTCCCGCCATGCCTCGAGGTCGCTCATCGTGGTTTACCTCACTGGTAGCGCTGTACGAAACCGTCGCGGGTCAGCACAACGCGCCACTGTCACCCGTCCGCGCTGGTTAGACCCGGCGGTCGCCGATCTGGTGGTCCGCCGGTACCGGCACGCAACGGTTCGTAAACGATGGGTTTCCACAGCCGGTCCGGGACTTGGCCATCGGGTGTCGCAGCAGCGATGATGTACGCGGCCGGACCAGTCTCGGCCACCCCCATCGCTACCCACCCCCTGGAGCCGTGTCCGTGGGCTTGTTCGGCAACCGCAAGAAGACCGGCGACGTCCGTCGCCTCCTCGACACCCCGAGCGGGCCCCTGCCCGCGGGCTACGTGCCGGGCTCGCCGGTCCCCGGCACCGTCGCCGTCTACTTCGCCGACGACCCGCGCAAGCTCTACCAGCTGAGACAGTGGCTGCCGGTGCTGGAGCGCCTCGACCAGGAGCACCCGGTCACGATCATCACGCGCAACCAGAGGACGTACGCGGAGCTGGCCGGGCACACGCCGCTGCGGACCGTGCTGGCGCCCGCGTTCCCCGACCTCGTCCAGCTCTACGAGGCGAGCGGGTTCAAGGTCGCCGTGTACGTGAACAACTCGGTGCACAACTTCCACTCGCTGACGCAGCGCCACGTCCTCCACGTGCACGTCAACCACGGCGAGAGCGACAAGGTCTGCATGGTGTCGAACCAGGTCAAGGCCTACGACCGGGTGTTCGTCGCAGGCGAGGCCGCGGTCCGGCGGCACCGGGCGGCGCTGATGGAGTTCGACGAGCGCGGGCTCGTGGCGGTCGGCCGCCCGCAGCTCGACCTGCGGCCCGAGCCGGTGCTCCCGCCGAGTCCACTCCGGACGGTCCTCTACGCCCCGACGTGGGAGGGGGAGAACGCCTCCAACAACTACACGTCGGTCGACGCGTTCGGCCCGGTCCTGGTCGAGAAGGCCCTCGCCGTCCCGGACGTGCGCGTGGTCTACAAGCCGCACCCCCGCGTCGCGGTCAGCCCGCTGCCCGGGATCGCCGCCGCGCACCGGGAGATCGTGCGGCGGATCGAGACCGCCGCCCGGCGCGACCCCGCCGCGGGCCACCGCGTCCAGGAGCAGGGGGACATCCTCGCCGTCTTCCCCGGCTGCGACCTGATGGTCACCGACGTCTCGTCCGTCGGCCTCGACTTCCTCTACCTGCGGCCCGACCAGCCGATCTTCATCGCCGACCGGTACGGCGACCGGGAACGCCTGCACGCCGACGCACCCGTCAGCCGCTGCGCCGACGTCATCGACCACGCCACCCTCGGGACGCTCACCGCGACCCTGGCGGCCCGCCTCGACCACGACGAGTACCGCGCGGCCCGCGCCGCCGTGCGCGAGCTGTACTTCGGCGGCCTCGGCCCGGGGGAGAGCACGGCCCGGTTCCTCGCCGCGATCGACGACGCGGTGCGCACCCGCGACGCCCCACCTGTCCGCAACCACCATGGAGGTGCCCGCGTGAACGGTCACAGCAACGGTCACGTCGACGGTCACGTCAACGTCGTGATCCTGGCCGCCGGGATGGGCACCCGGCTCGGCATGCCCCACCCCAAGCCGCTGACCCCGCTGGCCGACGGCCGCAGCATCCTGCACCAGCAGCTCGACAACCTGCGCGACGGCCTGGCCGACCCGCCCGTCACCATCGTCGTCGGCTTCCACGCCGAGGAGGTCATGCGGGCCGCCCCGACGGCCCGGTTCGTCTACAACGAGCGCTACGAGCACACCAACACGTCGAAGAGCCTGCTCAGGGCGTTGCGCCTGACGCAGCCGGGCGGGGTGCTGTGGCTCAACGGCGACGTCGTGTTCGACCCGCGGCTGCTGGCGCGGATCGCGCCCGCCATCGCGGCCGACCGCAGCTTCGTGTGTGTCAACACGGAAGCATGCGGTGAAGAAGAGGTGAAGTACACCGCTTCGGTCGACGGACTCATCCGGGAGCTGTCAAAATCGGTGGTGGACGGACTCGGTGAGGCCGTCGGGATCAACTACATCGCGTCGGCCGACCGGGCGGCGCTGGTCGAGCACCTGGAGGGCTGCACCGACACCGACTACTTCGAGCGCGGCATCGAGTCCGC